>Ga0182024_10000371_pt1 | contig 114136 bp, 107 predicted proteins | sample P32metaG_FD_120480 | JGI IMG/M metagenome (GOLD analysis project Ga0182024, IMG submission 120480) | Permafrost microbial communities from Stordalen Mire, Sweden - P3-2 metaG (Illumina Assembly) | ecosystem: Environmental > Terrestrial > Soil > Wetlands > Permafrost | place: Sweden: Stordalen... | reverse complement strand
GTTGTCGTGATGCAGCGGCAATCCGCCAATCGCTTGCTCCTGGATTCCCGCTTTCGCGGGAATGACGACCAAATTTCAACGCCTTGAAATCCCATGATTCATTTCGAGTCAGACTCTGAGGAGCCCGCGTAGCGGGCGTCTCGAAGGACGCACAGCGGTCGTCCAAAGCACAATTCTCTCCATCATCAATGCCCGAACTTGTCGGGATCGGGTTTGCGGCGCTCGGCGAAGGCCTCGCCCAGCTCGTGCGATTCCTCGCTGTCGAGATAGGGGCGCAGCAGGAGGTCGTGCGCCAGGCGGGCGAGGCCGCCGACGCCGCCATGGCGGGCGCTGAACGCGGTCTTGATCGCGGCCAAGGCAAAGGCACCGCGCTCGGCGATTTCGAGCGCCATCGCGCGGGTCGCCGCGGCGAGCTCATCGTCCGGCACGACCTGGTTGATCATGCCGAGGTCGAGCGCCTCGCGGGCGGAAAGACGCGGGTTGCGGAACCAGATCTCCTTGGCCTTCTTCTTGCCGACGAGGTCTTCCAGATACCAGGTGCCGAACCCGGCGTCGAAGCTGCCCATCATCGGGCCGACCTGGCGGAAGACGGCGCTTTCCTTGGCGATCGTGATGTCGCACATGATCTGCAGCACGTTGCCGCCGCCGACCGCATAGCCGTTGACCGCGGCGATCACCGGTTTTTGCAGCCGCTCGATCGCTTCGTACATGTCGAGGGTCGGAAGCACGCCGGCATAGAGCCTGGTGTCCTCCATCGCGGTCTTGCGCCCGCCGATGCAGAAGAATTTGTCGCCGGCGCCGGTGATCACCATGACCCGGGTGCGGGTCTCGCGGCGCACCGCGTTGATGCAGTCGCGCACCTCGTGGCACATCGTCTCGGTGAACATGTTGCCGTCATCGGGCCGGTTCAGCGTCAAGGTCGCGATCGGTCCGTCCTCGGCGTAGAGGATCGTCTGGTAACCCATCGGCGGTGCTCCTTTCTCGGCACGGGCTTGCAAAGCGGCACGCGGAACTGACAAGGTCGGCTTCGGCATCATGAGGAGGCGCGCGATGTTACAGGATTTGTTGCCCCAGGCGGAACGGATCGCGGCAAAGCTGAAGGCGCGCAAGGAGACGGTCTCGGTCGCCGAATCGTCGACCGCCGGGATGATCTCGGCGGCGTTGCTGGCGATCCCCGGCGCCTCGGCCTACTTCATCGGCGGCGCGGTCGTCTATACGCGCCAATCGCGCACCGAGCTGTTGCGCGTCACCGAGGCCGAATTTGCCGCCCTCACGGGAATCACGCCGTCGACCGAGCCCTATGCGCTGCTCTTTGCCCGCAAGATCAAGGAGCGGCTCGGCACGACCTGGTCGGTCGGCGAGACCGGGACGGCCGGCCCGACCGGCAGCCGCTACGGCCATGAAGCGGGCCACTCCTGCGTCGCGGTCATCGGCCCCAGCGGCGAGCGCTCGCTGACCGTCGAGACCGGCAAGGACGACCGGGTCGACAACATGCGGGTCTTTTCGATCGCGGCGTTGGATCTGCTCGAGAAAGCCCTGGGCTGAGCGCCTGGTCAGCGCCGGATCAAGAATTCGCGCGCCGGGCGGCGCTTCTCCCAGCCTGCACGCTCGAGTTCCGGCACACTATCGGCTGCTTCGGCATAGCCTAGGCAGAAATAGCCGATGAGGCGCCACGCGACCGGCACGTCGAGAGCCGCGCAGACCGCTGCGGGATCGAGGATCGACACCCAGCCCATGCCGATATCCTCGGCGCGGGCCGCCAGCCACAGCGTGTGCGCCGCCATGACGGCGGAATAGTCCAACGTCTCCGGCATCGTATGGCGGCCGAGCCCACCGCCTTGCGGGGTGACACGGTCGGTGAAGACGGCGAGCTGTGCGGGCGCCGCGTCGAGCCCGGCGAGTTTCAGCCGGGCATAATGCCGGGCCCGCCGTGGCGCCTGCGCCGCCAGCGCGGCGGCATTCGAGCGGGTGAAATTGTCGCGCACCAAGGCGCGGCGGGCCTCGGTCTCGACGAGGACGAAGCGCCAGGGCTGGCTCAGCCCGACCGATGGCGCGAGATGGGCGAGAGCGACCAGCCGCTCGATCATGCCCTCGGGCAGCTTCTCGCGGCGGAACTGCCGGACGTCGCGCCGCCAGGCCAGCAGCGCGTGCAGGCGAGCGCGGAAATCCGCATCGAAATCGGGCTTATCCGAGCCGCTCATAAAGCGCGGCGACGCGTTCGCGATAGCGCGCGACCGAAAACAACCCCGCCTGGGCCCGGCCGCGGCGCGACAGTTCGGTGCGCAACCCGGCATCGGCGGTGATCGTTTTGATGGCCTCGGCGATGTCGTCGACGTCATAGGGGTCCACGTACAGGGCGGCGTCGCCCGCGATTTCCGGAAGCGAGGAGGCGCGCGAGGTGACCACCGGGGTGCCGAGCAGCATCGCCTCCAGCACCGGCAGCCCAAAGCCCTCGTAGAGCGAGGGGAAGAGGACGGCGCGGGCCCCCCGGATCAAGCTCACCAGCATCGGGAAGCTGACATACTCGAAGTGATGGATCCGCCTTGTGCCCTGCGCGCGCTCTTCGCCCCGCAACTCTTCGAGCATCCTGGCTTCGGCCTGGTTGCCCCAGCCGCCCGCGCCGGTGATCACAAGCGGAATGTCGACCCCCGAGAGCATGTAGGCGTCGATCAGCCGCCCGACATTTTTCTTCGGTTCGAGCGCGCCGTAAAACAGCAGATAGTCCTGCAATCCGAGGCCAAACGCGCCGCGCAGATCTTCGGCGACCAGATGGTCCGGGCGCTCGACCAGCTCGGGCGGGAATTCGACCGCCTCGTAGGTGTTCGTCACCCTCTCCTCGTCGACCCCGAGAAGCCGGACGATATCGCGTTTCGAATTCTCCGAGACGGTGACGATGTGGTCGGCCTCGGCCGCGATCTTGCGCAGCAAACGGTAGGTCTGGCGCTTGTTGTCGAGCGTCGTGTACGGCAGGCGCAACGGCACGAGGTCATGAATGGTGTAGACATTGAGCGCCCCTTTGGCGCGCATGGGCAACTGGTAGGTACAGTGCAGGATGTCGGGCGCGGTATCGAAATTGAGGTCGATAAAGCGGCCGCTCCACGAAAAGTACCGGCGCGCATTGGCGAACAGGTTGCGCGCGACGAACAGATGGTCATGCAGCGGCTGCCGGTCCCCGAGCTGGCCGGTGATGGCGGTGCCGGTCAGATTGACCGCGCTCGGCTCTACCCCGAAAGGAGAGCGCAGCTGGTCGCAGATGATGTCCAATATCTTTTTGGGGTAAGCGACCGGCACCGCGTCACGGGTATTGAGGAACGAGACGTCGCGCAGCAGCGGGTTTTTCGCCGGTCGCCGGGGTGAGCTGTAAACGACGCCGACCTCGAAGCCCAGATCGCGCGCGATCTGGGCGAGCTTGCGCGTATAGGTCGCGATGCCGGTGCCGCGTTCGAGCGAGAGATTGAGGCCGTCAAAATAGATGCGCCGGCTCATCGCTTCGGTCTTGCCCCCGTCCCGGCGCTGCTTCAGCTCGGCCGGTCAGGCGCTGTCGACCAGGACGAATTCGGTGTCGGCGAGCGCGGCGAGGCGCAGCAGTTGCTCGTCGCGAATGGCGGCGCCGTCGCCCTCGTCGATGCGGATGTCGTTCACGGTCAGGGCGCCCTTCGCCGGCACAAGATAGGCGTGGCGCCCCGGCTGCAAGGCGTATTCGATCGTCTCGCCCGGTTTGAGCCGGGCGCCGAGCACCCGCGCATCGGTGCGGATCGGCAGCGCGTCGGCATCGTCCTCGTCGCCGCTCGCCAGGGTGACGAGGCGCCCGGCGCGATCGGCTTGCGGGAACGGCCGCGTGCCCCAGCTCGGCGGGCCGCCGCTTCTGGTCGGGATGATCCAGATCTGAAAGATCCGCGTCGGCGCGCTCTCATGGTTGTACTCGGCGTGGCGGATGCCCGACCCCGCCGACATCACCTGCACGTCGCCGGCCACGGTGCGGCCCTTGTTGCCGAGGCTGTCCTCGTGGCTGATCGCGCCCTCGCGCACATAGGTGATGATTTCCATATCGGCGTGCGGATGCGGCGGAAACCCGGTTCCGGCGGCGATCTCATCGTCGTTCCACACGCGCAGCGCGCCCCATCCCATGCGCTCGGGGTCATGGTAGTGGGCGAACGAGAAGTGGTGATGCGTGTCGAGCCAGTCGAGCTTGTCACCGCCGAGGCTGGCGAAGGGTCTGCGTTCGATCATGTCGGGGGCTCCGCTTTAAGCAAGGCCGGACATATGGGCGCGAGAAGCTGCCATTCCAGCCTGACCGTCGTATCGGCTTCGCGGTTGAGCCGGGCATCGGCTTCGGCGGCCAGATCATCGGCGCCGGCGATACGGCCGAAGGCCCAGACCGCGGCGCCGCGGACCAAGGGCGAGGGATCGGCGAGGGAGCGGCGGGCCGCTTCTATGAGCTCGCTGCCGGGCTGCGGCACATTGCCGATCGCGATCAGCACATTGCGCAGGAACCGGTTGCGGCCGATGCGCTTGACCGCGGTGCCGGCGAAGCGGGCGCGGAAGCCGGTATCGTCGAGCGCGGCGAGTTCGGCGAGGAGCGGGGCGGTCAGGCCGGCCCGCGGCAGAAACTCCGGCTCCTCGGTGGCGCGCGCGAACTTGTTCCAGGGGCAGACCGCGAGGCAATCGTCGCAGCCGAAAATGCGGTTGCCGATGAGGGGGCGCAGCTCATAGGGGATCGGGCCCTTGTGCTCGATCGTCAGGTAGGAGATGCAGCGCCGCGCATCGAGCCGGTAGGGGGCGGGAAAGGCGTTGGTCGGGCAGCAATCGAGACAGCGCCGGCAGGCGCCGCAATGGTCCGTCTCCGCCGGATCGGGCGCGAGCGCCAGGCTCAGATAGATCTCGCCGAGAAACAGCCACGAACCGAGCGCGCGCGATACGAGGTTGGTGTGCTTGCCCTGCCAGCCGAGCCCGGCCTTCTGGGCCAGCGGCTTTTCCATGACCGGGGCGGTGTCGACGAACACCTTGAGCTCGCCCGGCCAGCGCGCGGCGATCCAGCGCGCCAGCGCCTTCAATCGTCGTTTCAGCGTGTCGTGATAATCGCGCCCGCGGGCATAGACCGAAATCGCGCCGCGTCCGGGGTCCGCCGCGGCGGCCAGCGGGTCGTCGTCGCCGGCGTAATTGAGGCCGAGGACGACGATCGTGCGCGCCTCGGCCCATAGGGTTTGCGGGTCGCCGCGCCGCTCGGCGGTGTCGGCGAGCCAGCCCATATCGCCGTGATACCCGCGCAGGAGGAACTCGCCGAGATCGGCGCGCGCCTTCTCGGCGAGTCGCGCCTCGGCGAAGCCGACCGCGTCGAAGCCCATCGCCAGCGCCTGCCCCCGGATCGCCTCGCGGATGGCATCGTGCTCCGGGGCGCTCATCTATTCAGCCGCGCCCGCGATAGGGCGCGACCCCGGGGTCGGGCAGCCACAGGCCGGCGGGCGGCTCGCCGGTCTGGTAGAAGACGTCGATCGGGATCCCGCCGCGCGGGTACCAGTACCCGGCGATGCGCAGCCAGCGGGGGCCGAGGGCCAGGACCAGCCGATGCGCAATCAGGAGCGTGCAATCCTCGTGAAAGGCGCCGTGATTGCGGAACGAGCCGAGATAGAGCTTTAGCGACTTACTCTCGAGGATCCTGGCGTCGGGCACGTAATCGATGACGAGATGGGCGAAATCGGGCTGGCCGGTCAAGGGGCACAGCGCGGTGAACTCGGGGCAGGCGAAGCGCACGACATAGTCATGCCCCGGATGCGGGTTCGCCACGGTGTCGAGCACCGCCTCGTCGGGCGAGGCGGGCAGCGGCGCGGGCCGCCCCAGCACAGGCTCAGTCATCACGCCACCGAAAATGTCACAACGCGGCCTCCGGCAATCCAAAATCGGCGAGGCGCCCCTCCGCGATCGCGGCCCGCAAATCAGCCATCAGATCGGCGTAATAGGTCAGATTGTGCTGGGTCAATAGCATGCTCGCCAGGATCTCCTTGGCTTTGGTCAGATGATGTAGATACGCGCGGCTGAAGCCGGTGCAAGCCGGACAGCGGCATAAGGGGTCGAGCGGGGCGGGATCGTCGGCGTGGCGGGCGTTGCGCAGGTTGAGCGCGCCCCCCCTCGTGAAGGCCTGGCCGGTGCGGCCGGAGCGGGTCGGCACGACGCAATCGAACATGTCGACCCCGCGTTTGACCGCGCCAATGAGATCGGCGGGCTTGCCGACCCCCATCAGATAGCGCGGCCGATCAACGGGCAGCATGGGCACGTCGTTTTCCACCATCGCGAAGGTGGTCGCCTGGCCCTCGCCGATCGCCAGCCCGCCGATCGCATAACCGTCAAACCCGATGTCGACGAGGCGGGATGCCGAGCGCTGCCGCAGATCGGGGTGCACGCCGCCCTGCACGATGCCGAAGATCCCGTGTCCCGGCCGCGCCCTGAAGGCGGCGCGCGAACGCTCGGCCCAGCGCAGCGTCCGTTCCGACGAGGCGTCGACCGCCTCGCGCTCGGCGGGGAAGGGGGCGCACTCGTCGAACGCCATCGTGATGTCGGCGCCGAGCAGGTGCTGGATCTCGATCGAGCGTTCCGGGGTCAGGAGGTGACGGCTGCCATCCAAATGCGAGCGGAACGCCACGCCCGCTTCGCTGATCGTCCGCAAGGCTTTGAGCGACATGACCTGGAACCCGCCCGAATCGGTGAGGATCGCGTGGGGCCAGTTCATGAAGCGGTGCAGCCCGCCCTGCGCGGCGACCCGCTCGGCGCCGGGCCGCAGCATCAGATGGTAGGTGTTGCCGAGGAGGATGCGCGCGCCGGTCGCCGCGACGCCCTCGGGCGTCATCGCCTTCACCGTCCCGGCGGTCCCGATCGGCATGAAGGCCGGGGTATCGATCGCGCCATGCGCGGTCGTCAGGCGTCCCATCCGCGCCGCGCCGTCCCGCGCCAGGATCTCGAAGCCGAGGCCGCTCATCGGTCACCTTTAGCCCCTCTCCGCCCTTCCGCGGATCCCGGCGGGGCCTCGATCAGGCAGGCGTCGCCGTAGGAGAAGAAGCGGTAGCGCTCGGCGGCGGCATGGGCATAGGCCGCCTTGATCCGGTCGAGCCCGGCCAGTGCCGCGACCAGCATGAGGAGCGTCGAGCGCGGCAGGTGGAAGTTGGTCAAGAGCAGGTCGATCGCCCGGAACTGGTAGCCGGGCAGGATGAAGAGCCGGGTCTCGCCGGAGAATTCCGCGACCGTTCCGCTTTCGGCGGCGGCGCTTTCGAGGAGGCGCAGGCTCGTCGTGCCGATCGCAATGATGCGCCCGCCGCGGGCGCGCGCCTCATTGATATGGGACGCGGCCTCGGCGCCGATGAGACCCCATTCGGCGTGCATCTTGTGCTCGCGGGGATCCTCCGACTTGACCGGCAGAAAGGTGCCGGGCCCGACATGCAGGGTTACCGTCACCCATTGGGCGCCGCGCGCGGCGATCGCGGCGAGGAGGGAAGGGGTGAAATGCAGCCCCGCGGTCGGCGCGGCGACCGCGCCCTCGGCGCGGGCGAAGATCGTCTGGTAATCGCCGCGGTCGCGCGCATCGCCGCCCGGTGGACCTCCACGGGGGCGCTTGATGTAAGGCGGCAGCGGCATCGCGCCATAGCGCAGGAGCGCCGCACGGAACGCTTCTCCCTCGCGATCAAAGCGCAGCGTCACCGCGCCCTCGGCGCTCTTGCCCAGGATTTCGGCCGAGAAGTCCGCGGCGAAATCGATACGCTCGCCTGGGTGCAGGCGCCGCGCGCCCTTGGCATAGACGCTCCAGGCGCCGCCGCCGCGATCGTGCGCCAGGGTCAACTCGATCCTCGCCTGACCGCGCCGGCCGACGAGCCGCGCCGGGATCACCTTGGTGTCGTTGAAAACGAGGAGATCGCCCGGCCGCAGCAGCGTGGGCAAATCGGCGATGCGGCGGTCCTTAAACCCGCCCGCCGCCGGCAGCACGAGGAGGCGCGCCGCCTCGCGCGGCTCCTTCGGCCGGTCGGCGATCAGCTCGCGCGGCAGAGCGAAATCGAAATCGGCCAGATGCATTCGGACCCGCCCTCGTTCAGGTAGAATCACTCTCTCGATCCCTTGGCCGGGCTTCACCCGGCCATCCACGTCTTGTCCTTTCTTTCCCGACCCCTAAGACGTGGATGGCCGGGTCAAGCCCGGCCAAGGGGGATATTGTTAAGGTGTCAATCTAAGTGGATCACTCTCATACAAACCGCGGTGGAAACATGTCGCGACGGGGATATGGGCAGCGGCGCGGTTCTTGCTATGCTGCCGCGATAACAAGCATGTCTTGGGAGGCCGTCATGGCTGATCATCCGACCCGCCGCGATTTCGGTAAAGTGGCAGCCGGCGCTCGCCGCCGCGGTGCCAGGGGGTGTTGCGCGCGCCGCCGTGGCGGACAACAAGGTTCTACGCTTCATCGCGCAATCCGATCTGCGGGTGCTCGACCCGATCTGGACGACGGCCTACATCACGCGCAATCACGGCTATTGCGTGTTCGACACGCTGTTCGCGATCGACGCCGAGTTCGTGCCGCACCCGCAAATGGTCGGCGAGCACGCCGTCTCGGCCGACCAGCTCACCTACAATTTCGAATTGCGCGACGGGCTCGCCTTTCACGACGGGAGCCCGGTGCGCGGCGCCGATTGCGTCGCCAGCGTCAAGCGCTGGATGGTGCGCGACGGCCACGGACAGTCGATCGCGGCGGTGCTCGACGAGATCAAGCCCGACGGCGACAAGGGCTTCACGATCAAATTGAAGGAGCCGTTTGCCCTGCTGCTCGACGGGCTCGGCAAGGTGTCGAGCCTCGCCCTCTTCATCATGCCCGAGCGGCTCGCCAACACCGACCCGTTCAAGCAGGTGACCGAGATGGTCGGCTCGGGGCCGTTCAAATTCGTCAAGGAGGAGTTCCAGCCCGGGCACCTCGTGGTCTATGTCAAGAACACCGATTACGTGCCGCGCGAGGAGCCGCCGAGCTGGGCCTCGGGCGGCAAGGTAGTCAAGGTCGACCGGGTCGAGTGGCTCTATATCCCCGATGCAGTGACCAAGGTCGCCGCGCTCAACAACGGCGAAGCCGATTGGTGGGAGAACCCGTCGCTCGATGTCGTCCCGGTGCTGGCCGCCAACCCGGACATCACGATCGCGCCGGCCGACCCGCTGCCGAGCCCTATCATGGTGAAGTTCAACCACTGCTGCCGCCGTTCGACAATGTGAAGATGCGCCAGGCAATCCTCGCGGTGACCGATCAGGCCGACTTCCTGACGGCTCTCGCGGGAGACCAGAAGAATTGGGACCTTTGCGCCTCCTTCTTCACCTGCGGCGGACCGATGGCCAACGATGCCGGCTCGACCGCCCTGACCGGCAAGCGCGATTTCGACAGGGCGAAGAAACTGATCGCCGAGGCCGGGTACAAGGGCGAGAAGATCGTCGTGCTCGATGCGGTCGATCAGCCGGTTTCGCATTCGCAGGCGCTCGTCGTCACCGATTTGATGAAGAAGCTCGGTCTCACTGTCGAGCTGCAGGCGATGGATTGGGGCACCCTCGTTACCCGCCGCGCCTCGATGGAGCCGCTCGACAAGGGCGGCTGGAACATCTTCGCCACCGGCTGGGTCGGCGCCGACCTGCTCGACCCGGCGATCAATCCAACGCTGCGCACCAACGGCAAGATGGGACATTTCGGCTGGCCCAGCGACGACAAGATCGAGGCGTTGCGCACCCAATGGCTCAAGGCGACGACGCTCGACGAGCGCAAGAAACTGGCGGCGGCGATCCAGGAGCGCGCTTTCGAAATCGTGCCCTATATCCCGACGGGGCAATGGAAGCCGGTGACCGCCTATCACAAGAGCTTGAAGGGAGTCATCGAGGCGCCCGCCTATCTGATGTGGAACGTCGAGAAGGTCTAACCGCCGGGCGGAGCCGGGGAGGGTGGGATGAGCGCAGGGCAAATCGCGGCGCTGATTTGCGCGATCATCCTCTTGTTTCCCGGCGGCTGCTTTCTGTTTTTCGGCGTTGCCGCCATTCCACCGCTGCTGTTGATCGCCTTTATAATTCTCGGGTTGGCGGCGTGGCTGTTCTGGTTCGCGTTCCGCCGCCCGCCGCTCGCCGCCGCCCGCGGGGCGCCGCATAGGCCCGTGGATCTGACCTCACCGCTGACGGCCGAGCGTGCCCGGCGAGAACTCAAGCTCCGACATTATGACGTCAAGCGCTTTATCTTCGGGAGCAGGCATGACGCCGGGCTGCCGAGCGGGGCGACGCGCGATTTTCCAAACGAGGCCGCCTTTCTCGAATGGGCCCAAGCCGGGTTGAGCGGCAATGCCGAAGAGAGCTCGTAGGGTGGGTCGAGCGACGCGAAACCCATCCTACTTTTCGAGCAATTTGGCGCCGGGCGGGGTCGGCACCTCGAAGACGTTGAGGGTCACCGAGACGAACGAGTAGTAGCCGATGAGACCGGCCAGATCGACCGCGCCCGCTTCGCCGAAGCGCTTCTCGACGCGCTCCAAGGTCGCGTCGTCGACCCGGTGGTCGTCGTAATAATCGCGGCAGAAATCATAGACCAGCTGGTCGTCGGGATTGTCGAAGCGCGGAGTGCGGCGCTCGGCGATCGCGTCGATTGCCTCCTGCTTGAGGCCGGCCTGCAGCGCGAGGCGGACATGCGCGGCCCATTCGAACTGCGCGGTCCAGTAGCGCGCCGTCATCAGGATCGCGATCTCGGTCTGCGCCGGCGTGAAGCCGGTGCCGAACCGGACATGCGCGCCGAGCTTGTGGGCGTGGTCGGCGAGGCCCGGGCTTTTCAGCCAGACATGGACCGGCGGCGGCACCGAGCCGCGCGGCCCCGATTTGCACTCGTTCCACACCCGGCGCTGCGCGTCGTTGAGCTTGGTTTCGTCCTGTTGCTGGTAGCGCGGCATATCGGCTCTCCCGGGTTGGCATGGGCTGGCGGGGATCATACTGTCGCGCGGGCATCTGAGGAGGCGGAAATATGGAGCGGCGCAGGCTTGGGGCATTGGAGGTGTCGGCGATCGGGCTGGGTTGCGCGACGATGACGCCGTTCTATGGCGAGCCCGACCCGGCTTCCGGCATCGCGACAATCCGGCGGGCGCGCGAGCTCGGCGTCGATTTTCTCGATACGGCGGATGGCTATAGCCGCGGACGAAACGAAGAGCTGATCGCGCAGGCCGTCGCGGGCCATCGCGGGGATTACGTTATCGCCAGCAAATTCGGCAATCTGGGGTTGCTTGGCGACCCGCGCTTCGCGGATGGCCGCCCGGAATATGTCCGCGAGGCCTGCGAGAAGAGCCTGAAGCGGCTCGAGACCGAATGGATCGACCTCTACTACATTCACCGCATCGATCCGACCGTGCCGATCGAGGATACCGTCGGCGCGATGAGCCAGCTGGTGCACCAAGGCAAGGTGCGCCATCTCGGCATCTGCGAAGCCGGCGCGGCGACGATCCGGCGGGCGCACTCGACCCACCCGATGAGCGCGGTACAGATCGAATATTCGCTGTGGACGCGCGATGTCGAAGCGGAGATCCTGCCGCTGTGCGAGGAACTCGGCATCGGCTTTGTCGCCTATAGCCCCTTGGGGCGCGGGTTCCTCACCGGCACGGTGACCAGCCTCGATGCGCTCGGCGCGGGCGATGCGCGCCGCAATATGCCGCGCTTCCAGGGCGACAATTTGCAGCACAATTTGGCGCTCGTCGACGAGTTGAAGGGGCATGCCGCCGCCGAACGCTGCACACCGGCGCAGCTCGCCTTGGCGTGGGTCCTGTCGCGCCGCCCGTTCGTCGTGCCGATCGCCGGCACTAGCCATACGCGCTGGCTGGAGGAAAACGCCGCCGCCGCCGGCCTCGATGTTTCCGCCGACACGAGGGACGCGCTCGATCACGTCTTCGCGCCCGGCGCCGCGAGCGGCACGCGCTATCCGGCGGGGCACCTGGCGCGCCTCTTGATTTGAACCGCACAAGAAATTGTCATCCCGGCGAAGGCCGGGCCTGCGCCGGGATGACCGCTTAAAGTGACTGCTTCGTCGGAGTGGCTCTGTTAGCGTGCGGCAATAACCGGAGGGCGTGCATGGAATTCGGCATGTTTCACGAGTTTCCGTCGATGCCGGGACGCGGCGAGACGGAGATGTTCGACGAGGCGATGGCGCAGGTCGACGCGGCCGAGCGCTGGGGCCTCGATGTGATGTGGCTCGCGGAAATCCACTTTGCGCCGGAGCGCACCTACCTTTCCTCGCCCCTCGCCATCGCCAGCGCGATCGCGGCGCGCACCCGGCGCATGAAGATCGGGATCGCCGTCCAGGTCCTGCCCCTGTGCCATCCGCTACGGCTGGCCGAGGAGGCCGCGACGGTCGACCAGATCAGTGAGGGGCGGCTCATATTCGGGGTCGGGCGCAGCGGCGTCGTCGGCACCTACGACGCCTATCAGGTGCCCTATGATGAAAGCCGCGAGCGTTTCGCCGAGATATTGGAGATCGTCGAGCGGGCGTGGAGCGAGCCGCGCTTTTCCTATGAGGGCAAGTTTCACAGCTTCGACAATGTCGCCTGCGTGCCGCGCCCCTACCGCAACAAGATGCCGCCGATCCGCATCGCCGCCAGCACCCCCGACACCTTCCCGGCGATCGGCGGACAGGGCTACCCGGTCTTCGCCAGCACCCGCCATGTCACTTGGGCCGACGTGGGACCTCAGATCGCCAGCTATCAGGAGGGCTGGAAGGCGGCCGGCCAGCCCGGCAAGGGCAAGGCCTACGTCGCGGGCCCGATCTACATCGCTGACACCGAAGAGCGGGCGCGCGCCGAGGCCGAGGAAAGCGTCACCCATTTCTATCGGCTGCAATATGAGTTGATCGCCGATTCGGCGCGGCGCTCCGGTCGGCAGGCCTTCATCGACCGCGCCGAACGCCTGCGCACGCTGACCTATGAGGATGTGCTGCGCGGCAATGTGCTGGTCGGCACGCCGCAGAGTGTCGGCGACAAGCTGCGCCGGCTGCAGGACGAGATCGGCTTCGACGGCATCCTGGCCGAACTAAATTGCGGCGGCCTCATTCCGCATGAACGGGTGCTGCACGCGCTCAAGCTCTTGTGTCAGGAGGTGATGCCGCGCTTTCGCTAGTGAGGTGGTTCTGAAGTTCGTTTGATCTGGATCGTTGTTTTCCTTCCTCGTCATACCGGCGAAGGCCGGTACCCACGGCCGAAATGGGTCCCGGCCTTCCCCACGGAACAAGTCCGTGGGCTGAAGGCCCACGGGATGACGAGATTGGAGATATTGCGAATTTCCGAATCGGAACACTAGCGGCATGGGCCGGCATCGGCGCCTGACCTGCCGCCGGCTCGGCGAAAGCAGCGGGATGCACCCCTCGTCAGTGTTTGATCGGCTCGCGCAGTATCGGCTCGAAGCGGGGCTGACCCTGCGCATGAGCGCGGCCGGGCTGATCACCTTTGCGGTCGCCCATTTGCTCGATCTGACGCAAATCTATTGGGCCGTGCTGACCGCGGTCATCGTCATGCAGGCGAGCATCGGCGGCTCGCTGAAGGCGATGATCGACCGCTTCATCGGCACGATCGGCGGGGCCGGCTGGGGCGTTGCGGTCACCTTGACGCTGCCGCATCAGAGCGTGCTTTCGACAGGGCTCGCCCTCGCCGTTGCGCTGGTGCCTCTGGCGGCGGTGGTCGCCTTCCAGCCGGGCTATCGCGTCGCGCCGGTGACCGCGGTGATCGTCCTGCTGGCCTACTCCAATCAGAGCGGGGCCAACCAGACCGGAATCGTCGAGGCGGCGCTCGATCGGGTGTTCGAGATCGGGCTCGGCAGCGTCGTCGCGCTCGCGGTGGCGCTTATCGTGGCGCCGGCCCGCGCTCATGAATTGCTGTGCGCGGCGGGTCGGGACGCGCTGGCGCTGATGGCCGGCCAGGTTGAACTGCTGCTCGGCGGCGGGGCGGGGCCGCCTGATGCTGCCGCAGTGCAGGCGTTGCACGACCGCATCCGCGCCGCGGTCGAGCGTGCCGCGGCGGCTGCCGACGAAGCCGACCGCGAGCGCCGGAGCTACATCACCGACGTACCCGATCCCGACCCGCTGGTGCGCACGCTGCGCCGGCTGAGCCACGATCTGGTCATCATCGCCCGCGCCTTGACTGCGCCCCTGCCGGAAACCGTCGGCGCCCGGCTGGCCCAGCCTGTCGCCGCCATCGCCGCCGCGCTCTCGGCCGCGCTCGCCGGGATCGGCGGGGCATTGGCGAGCCGATCGGCCCCGCCCGATCGTGACCCGGTCGCCCAGGCGCTGGCCTCCTTTGAGGCGGGGCTGGCCGCCCTGCGCCACGATGGGGTGACCCGCGATCTGCCGGAGGAGGCTGTCCAGCGGCTCTTCGGCCTGGCCTTCGGGTTCGAGCAGATCGGCCGCAATCTCATTGAGCTGGCCGGCCGCGTCGGGGAATTGGCGGACCGGCGTTAACGGCTGCGGTCCCTCACGGCTTCAGCAGCAGCTTGCCGATGACCTCGCCACTTTCCAGCATCGCATGGGCGCGCCAGGCCTCGGCGAGCGGCAGGCGCGCGTGGATCAGCGGCCGGATCTTGCCGTCCGCCAGCCAGAAGAGCAGCGCCTTTGTCGCCGAGGCCCGGATATCCGGCCGGTCGTCAAAGCTGTGGATCGTGAAGAACCGGACAGCCGGGCTGACGCTGTTGTGTTCCCGCATCGCGGCGAAAAAGGCGGGATCGGGCGGACCGTCGAGGCGGCCATAGGAAATCACCAGGCCGAGCGGCGCCAGCATCGCGAAATTGCGCGCGAAGCCCTTGCCGCCGATCGCGTCGAGGATCAGATCGGCGCCGCGCCCTTGGGTCGCCTCGCGCACCCGCGCGGCGACATCCTCGCTGCGGTAGTCGATCGCATGCTGGGCGCCCAGCGCCAGCACCGCGCGCCGCTTCGCCTCGGATCCGGCGATGCCGATGACGTGCATGCCGGCGATGAGAGCGAGCTGGACCGCGGCGCTGCCGACCCCGCCGGCGGCGGTGTGCACCAAGACGGTCTTCGCCTCGACCCCGCGCGACGCGGTATGGAGCAGGTGATAGGCCACCTGGTAGTTCGACAAAGCGGCCGCCGCCTCGAGATCGCAACCCGGCGGGAGAAGGTGCGCGGCCCCTGCCGGCACCGCGATATATTCGGCGTAGCAGCCGGCGCGGACCGGCAGATCGCGGGCGCTCAGGAAGACCTTGTCGCCGACCGCGCGGCCGAGGACGCCCGGGCCGCATTCGGCGATCGTGCCGCTCATCTCGATGCCGGGGATCGCCGGCAAGGGCGGCATCCAGGCGTAGGCCCCCTTGCGGACCAAAACTTCGGGCATGCTGACCCCGATCGTATCGGCCCGCACCAGAAACTCGCCCTCGCCCGGGCGCGGCGTCGGCACGTCGACGTATTCGAGCACGGAGGGGGCGCCGGTTCGGGTGAGCAGGATTGCCTTCATCGCGTCCTCGCGGCCACCATTGCGCCAACCTAGCATTTTTCCCCCGCGCCATCGCCGCGCGATGGGTTACCATCGGCAAAATCCCGCGGGAGGAAAGAATGCCGAGATCGCGCGCCGTGATGACCGCCTTATTTGCGGCTGTCGGGCTGGCCTTGACGAGCCCGCAACCGGTCGTGGCCGCCGAGCCGATCAAGATCGGCTTCGGCATGGGGCTGACCGGCGGGCTGGCGGCCAGCGGCAAGGCGGCGCTGCTCGGGATGAAGATCTGGGAGGAGGAGACGAACGCCGCGGGCGGGCTGCTCGGACGCCCGGTCAAGCTGATCTACTATGACGACCAGAGCAACCCGTCGACCGTGCCCGGGATCTTCACCAAGCTGCTAGATGTCGACAAGATCGACATCGTCATGGGCGATTACGGCACCAACCTGCTGGCGCCGGCGATGCCGGTGGTGATCCAGCATAAGATGACGTTCTTCGCGCTGTTCGGCCTCGACGTTAACCGCGAGTTCCAATACCCGAGATATTTCTCGATGGTGCCGACCGGCGGGATGGATCCGCCGGTCAGCTTTTCCAAGGGGTTTTTCGAGGTCGCGGCGGCACAGAACCCGAAGCCCAGGACCTTGGCGATCATCGCCGCGGATGCCGAATTCCCGCACAACGCCGCCGACGGCGCCCGCAAGAACGCCAAGGCGGCCGGGCTCGACATCGTCTACGACAAGACCTACCCGCCGACCACGACCGATTACACCCCGATCGTCAGGGCGGTCGACGCGACCAATCCCGATGTCGTGTTCAGCGCCTCCTACCCGCCCGATGCGGTCGGCATGGTGCGCTCCGCCAACGAAATCGGCCTCAAGGCCAAGATCTTCGGCGGCGGTCTCGTCGGGTTGCAATACGCCTCGATCAAAGAGCAGCTTGGGCCGCAGCTCAACGGCATCATCAACTATGATTTCTGGGAACCGGCCAAGACCTTGGTTTTCCCGGGGGTCGACGAATTCCTCAAGAAATATCAGGCGCGCGCAGCAGGCGAGGGGGTCGACCCGCTCGGCTATTACCTGCCGCCGTTCGCCTACGCCAATCTGCAGGTCCTGGCCGCGGCGGTCGAAGCCACGAAAAGCCTCGACCAGGACAAGCTGGCCGACTGGTTGCACACGAATACGATCAAGACGATTGTCGGCGATATCAAATACGGCCCGAACGGCGAGTGGGTAGAGGGCCGGGTGCTGACCGTGCAGTTCCACGATGTCAAGGGCAGCGACCTCGACCAGTGGAAGACCGACGAGAGGCAGACGATCCTGTGGCCGGCGCAATATGCGACCGGCAAGGCGGTCTACCCCTACGCCGAGGCAAAGAAATAGCGGTTGGCGGCCGATAGCAGCGGCGCACCGAGCAGAAAGGAAGAATGATGGAATTCGGCATGTTTCATCAGTTTCCGGTGGCGCCGGGCGGCAGCGAAACGGACGCGTTCGCTAGAGGCTTCGAGCAGGTCGACGCCGCCGAGCGCCATGGCCTCGACGCGATGTGGCTGGCTGAACTGCACGTCGATCCGGCGCGCTCGGTCTTGGCCGCGCCGATGACGATCGCCAGCGCGATCGCCGCGCGCACCGAGCGGATCAAGATCGGCATTGCCGTCCAGGTGCTGCCGCTGTGCCATCCGCTGCGCATCGCGGAAGAAGCCGCGACGGTCGACCAGGTGAGCAAGGGCCGGCTCATATTCGGGGTCGGGCGCAGCGGACTGCCGCGGACCTACGAGGCCTATGGCATCCCCTATGCCGAGAGCAAGGACCGCTTTACCGAGACCCTCCATGTCATCGAACAGGCGTGGTCCCAGCCGCGGTTTTCGTATGAGGGACAGTATTTCAATTTCGACGATGTCGCGGTGACCCCGAAACCCTTCCAAAAGCCGCTGCCGCCGATTCGCGTCGCCGCCAGCAGCCCCGATACCTTTCCGGCGATCGGCACGCTCGGCTATCCGATTTTCGTCATGCCGCGCGGCACGTTCGCCGACATGAGGCCCTCGATCGAGACCTACCGCGCGGCCTATGAGGCCGCCGGCCACCCGGGCCGGGGCCAGGTCTATATGCGGGTGCCGCTCTATGTCGGCGAAACCGCGGAGCGTGCCCGCGCCGAGCCCGAGCCGAGCATCATGCGCTTCTTTCGCGAACAGGCGGCGCGGCTGCGCGCGTCGGCGAACCGGGCCGGCACATCGGCCGGCGAGGGCCGGGCCGAGCGCGCCGCGATGCTCGACACGCTGACCTACGAGGATGCGATCCGCGGCAAGATCATCATCGGCACGCCCGAGCAGGTGGCCGAGCAATTGCATGCGCTCAAGGACGAGTTGGGCCTCGACGGCATCCTCGCCGAATTGAACACCGGCGGGCAGATCCCGCATGATTGCGTGATGAACGCCCTGCGCCTCCTATGCAGCGAGGTCATGCCGCGGTTTCATTAGGAGGGGCGTTTCCAGGGCGCTCCGCGTTCGCTAAAAGAGTACCGGTTTGTGGATTGTAGTCGGCAGGAGGCTTCTCATGGCTACTCGAGCGCCGTTCCTGAAAACCCGGTACAGCGGCTACCTGCATCGCCAGGTCCCGGAAGAGGACACCGAGCTCACCCATGTCGGCCCGGAGACGCCGTGCGGCGAATACATGCGCCGATTCTGGAACCCGATCTGCTTTTCTGACGAGCTGACCGACCTGCCGAAGCGGGTCAGGATCCTCGGCGAAGACCTCGTTGTCTTCCGCGACGGCGAGGGTGCGGTCGGTGTCCTCGAATTGCATTGCCCGCATCGCGGCACCTCGCTCGAGTTCGGCCTCGTCGGCGAGAAGGGGATCCGCTGCTGCTATCACGGGTGGCTGTTCGGCGTCGACGGGGCGATCCTCGAAACTCCGGGCGAGCCGGCCGACAGCACCCTCAAGGACCGCCTCTTTCACGGCGCCTATCCGATCCATGAGGCGATGGGAATGGTCTTCGCCTATATGGGTCCGCCCGCCGAACTGCCGCCCTTCCCGGTCTACGACAGCCTGATCCGGCCCGGCTACCGCGTCATTCCGGGGCGGAAGTATTTCTATCCGTGCAACTGGCTGCAGATCCAGGACAACACGATGGACCCGGCCCACACGGCGTTCCTCCACACGATCGTCAGCGGCGCTATGTTCACCGAGGAATTCGGCGTGTTGCCGGAACTCGACTTCCTCGAAACCCCGATCGGCATGATCTACGTCGCGACACGGCGGGTCGGCGACAATTGCTGGGCGCGGATGGTCGAGACCGTGCTTCCGAACCTCCAGCAGGTGGCGCCGATCTGGGAAAACGGCCGGCAGGAACGCGCCTTCAGCGGCCCGATGATGAGCCGCTGGCTGGTGCCGATGGACGACACGAGCACGATGTTCATCGAATTGCGCCATGTCAGCGAAGCTGACGGCGAGACGCCGTCGTGGTGGGCCGATCGAGAGCAGATGCTGCCCGGACAGATCGCAGCCGATTCGTACGAGGAAGGCCAGCGCCGCCCGGGCGACTTCGAGGCCCAGGTATCGCAGCGGCCGATCGCGGTCCACGGCCTCGAGCATCTCAGCGAAACCGATCGCGGCATCAGCATGTTCCGCCGGCAAATCCGGCGCGGCATCCGCGCCGTCCGGGACGGAAATGATCCCACCGGCGTCGTCCGCGAGGGGGGCGCGGTCATCCCGACCTATTGCAACAACACGGTCATGCACATGCCGCCTGCGGCAACCGAGGCGATGGACAAGAAAATGATGCGCGACGCCGGTCTGCGGCTCGCCAAGACCTACCTCAAGGCCCCGCCGCTGCAGATGGCCGCCGAATAGTTCGGCCGAGAGAACGGGGGCGTCGGGGATGAAGTTCGGATTGTTCGGCGGCGCGCGCACGGAAATCGGCGAGCAGGCTGATGACAGCCGGATCTATACCGATTACGTCGACTATATCTGCGAAGCCGAGGCGCTCGGCTTTCACAGCGTGTTCCTGGTCGAGCACCATTTCACCGGGTTCGGCCAGATCTCGGCGACGCTGAATTTCCTGACCTATCTGGCTGCCAAGACGACGACCCTGCGGCTCGGCACCGCGGTATTGGTGTTGCCCTGGCACAACCCGGCCCTCTTGGCCGAGCAGGCCGCGACGCTCGATCTCCTGTCGAATGGCCGCTTCGATTTCGGCATCGGCAAGGGCTATCGCTGGGGCGAGTTTCACGGCTTTTGCATGGCGATGGGGGAGGCCGAGGAGCGCTATCAGGAAACGATCGCCTTTCTGAAAAAGGCGTGGACCAGTGAGGGCCGCTTTTCGCACCACGGCAAGTACTGGGATTACGACGATGTGGTGATCGAGCCGGCGCCGGTGCAACAGCCGCACCCGCCCCTATGGGTCGGCGCGCAAAGCCCCGATTCGATCCGCTATGCCGCCGAAAACGGCTTCAACCTGCTGCTCGGGCAGGCCGGCAGCCCGGATGTGGTCGCCGAGGGCATCGCGGTCTACCGCCGGGCGGTCATGGCGCAGGGTCGCGTCTTCGACCCGTACACGGTCGGGCTGACGCGCGCCCTGCACATCGCGACGGATGCCGAGGAGCGCGCGGCGGCGCATGAACTGCGCGCCAAATTCATGCGCAACGTCCAGCAGCTTTCACTGTCGCCGACCGGCGAATCGCCGAGCTTGGGGCGGCCGCGCCGGTTTTTGACGGCTGAGGAGATGCACAAGGCGACCGAAACGGACGCGCTGATCGGCCCGCCCGAGGAGATCGTCGGCCGGCTGAAGCGGCTGGAGGAAGCTGGCGTCCAGTACGTCATGGTGATCGACGTCGGCGGCTCCATCGCCCATCTGCGCACCTTCGCGCGCGAGGTAATGCCGGAATTCGCCGAGTAAGCCCGCAGCCCCCTCCCTAACCCTCCGACACAAGCGCCCGAGGTTGCTACGCGCGGCGCGGCGCGCCGGCTTTCTCGACGAGCTGCTCCAGGACCTCATAAGGCTGGGCGCCGACGACGCCATGGCGCGCGGCGACAAAGGTCGGGACCCCGGTCACGCCGTATTGGTGCGATTTCGCCCAGTCGGCGTCGACCGCATCCTTGAAGCGGCGCTCCGTGAGGACGGCGCGCGCCTCATCCGCCGGAAGCCCGACCGATTGCGCGATCTCGATCAAAATATCGGGGTCGCCGATGTTGCGCGCCTCGACGAAATAGGCCTTGTAGAGCGCGTCGTGGATCGCCCAGCCGCCGGGCTGGGTGTCGGCCCATTTGCCGAGCTCCTGGGCGAGCCGGCTGTTGTAGGTGTGGGTGCGCCTTCCGTAGGGAAGGCCCTCGGCATCCATCAGCCCCTTCATGCGAAGATACATCGCCTCGGGGTCGACATTGCGCCCGGCGTACATCTGCGCCATCGAGCGCCCCGCGAGGGGCGTCTCCGGGTGCAGCGGAAAATGCACCAATACGGTCTCGATTTCGAATGTGGCTTTCAGTTTTTCAACACGCACGGTGCTGAGGTAACACCAGGGTCACACGTAGTCGGTGAAGATCTCCAAGGTGACCGGCTCAGTCATCCGCTGCCCTCCTCGTCCGAGATTTGCCGCCGTCATTGTAGAGGCGGCGGCTGATCTGGCAATTGAAACCCTGCGGTCGGCCGGCGGATCCAGATACGCACCGCGCCGCTGCGGCCGCGCAATGCCTGCTCCCCCTGGTCCTCCAACCCGCCGATGAGGTCGGCCGCGATGCCCTCGGACATCGCGGCGACCGCGCTGACCAGCGGATCGCCGACCACCAGCGGCGTCCCGAGGCTCCGGGTCAGCCCCTGCAGGCGGCTCGCGGTGTTGACCGTGTCGCCGATCACCGTGAACGACAGGCTGTGCTCGCTGCCGACATCGCCGACCACCGCCGGACCGTAATTGAGGCCGATGCCGATCGCGAGCGGCTGCTCGCCCTGTTGCCGGCGCTCGATGTTCCAGCCGGCGAGGGCGGCGATCATCAGTTCGGCGCATCTGAGCGCGTTGGCGGCATCCTCGGGGCTGGCATCGGGCAAGCCGAACACCGCGAAAATCGCGTCGCCGATGTATTTCTCGACGGTGCCGCCGCAGGCGAAGATCTGCGCCGTCATCCGCTCGTGAAACTGGCGCAGCATCGTCACCACGGCTTCGGGACCCAGATGCTCGGACATGCGGGTGAAGCCGACGATGTCGACGAACAAGACCGCGACGGTCTGGCGCCGCACGGCGCCCAGCGGTTCGTCGCGATCGGCCAAGAGCGCGACCAGATTCGGCGAGAAATAGCGCGACAGATTGGTGCGGGCACGCTCGGCCGCGGCGCGCCGGCCATCGAGCGCGCGCATCTTGGCGCTGTCGTCGAGGGTCTTTCGAATGGTGATTTCGAGGTCGTTGAGGTCGACCGGCTTCGTGACGAAATCGAAGGCGCCGCGGTTCATCGCGGTGCGCAGGTTGGTCATGTCGCCATAGGCCGAGACGATGATCGCGCGCACCTCGGATTGCCGCTCGCGCAATTCGGCGAGGAGGGTCAGCCCATCCATCACCGGCATGTTGATGTCGAGCAGCAATAGCTCGATATCGGGCTCTTGCGCCAAGACCGCGAGCGCCTCCTCGCCGTGATGGGCGAAGCGAAAGAGGAATTCCTCGGCGCGGATCTGGCGGCGGAAGCGCTGCCGGATCAGCAATTCGAAATCTGCTTCGTCGTCGACCGCGAGGATCTTGGCGGGGTTCACGGTCTCACTGCCTCTGTGTGAATTTGATCACGGCGCCGCCTCGGGAAGCTGGCGCAGCTGGGCTTTGAGCAGATCGAAATCAACCGGCTTGGTGAGGAATTCCGCCGCGCCGTATTCGCTCGCTCGCCGGCGCCGCTCGTCGTCGCCATAAGCGGTCACCATCATCACCGGCAGATCGGGCCACCGGGTCTTGATTTCGCGCAGTAGCGCCAGCCCGTCCATGCCCGGCATGTTGATGTCGCTGAGGATGACGATCAGTTGCGGCTCGATCTCGCTGGCGAGCTTTTCGAGCGCCTCCTCGCCCGAATATGCGAAATGGAGGACGTAGATGCCCTGGCGTGCCTCTTGCCGAAAACGCTGGCGGAACAGGTCGGCGACATCGGCCTCGTCGTCGACGACCAGGATGCTGACGGTCATGATTCCCCACTTGGTGCTGCACTATTGGTCGTCGCACGACGAACCGGCGCGCCGGCGCTGCGCGGAAAGCGGACGGTGAACTCGGTGAACTCCCCGACCTGGCTGTCGACCGTGATCGTCCCGCCATGCTCTTGCGTGACGATGTCATAGCTGATCGAGAGGCCGAGCCCGGTGCCCTCGCCGGTCGGCTTCGTCGTAAAGAACGGCTGGAACAGCTTCTCCCGGATCTCCGCCGGGATGCCGATGCCGTTGTCGCGCACCGTGACCTCGACCGCGTCGCCCAATTCGCGCGTCGTCACCGTGAGGACCGGCTTGAACTTCCCCTCGCCCACGGCTGTGCGGCGCTTGTTGGCGGCGTAAAAGCCGTTGCCGATCAGGTTGAGGAAGACCCGCGTCACATCCTGCGGCACCAGTTCTACCGGCGCGATCGCCATGCCGAACTCGCGCTCCAGCGTGATGTTGAAGTTCTGGTCCTGGGCGCGGGCGCCGTGATAGGCGAGGTTGAGGGCCTCTTCGACCAGGCCGTTGAGGTCGACCTCCCGGCGGTCGCCAGTGGCGCCGCGCGAATGCTCCAGCATGCTCTTCACGATGCCGTCGGCGCGGCGGCCGTGCTCGGCGATCTTTTCGAGGTTGCTGGTCAGCATCTCGATCGTTTCGTCGATCTCGGCGCGGGTGTCCCCGCCGAGCCCGGCGATCGCCGGTCCCGCCGCCGCCTTCAGCTCGTCCAACAGTTCGACCGAGAGGTCGGCGAAATTGTTGACGAAATTGAGCGGGTTCTTGATCTCGTGGGCGATCCCGGCGGTGAGTTGCCCGAGCGAGGCCATCTTCTCGGCCTGGATCAGATTGGCCTGCGCCGTCTTCAATTCACCGAGCGCCCTTTCGGCGGCGTCGCGCGCCGCGCGGATCAACTCCTCGGCGCGCTTTCTTTCGGTGACGTCGCCATAGATCAAGACGAACCCGCCGCCCGGCACCGCGTTGCGGCGCACCTCGATGACCCGCCCGTCCGGCCTCGTGCGTTCGAGGCGCAATTCCTGGTCCGTTGCCTCGAGGCGCCGGCTCAATTCCGCCTCGATGTCGTCCGCAGCGATCTCGCCGCGTTCGAGGAGGATGCGGATGTAATCTTTATAGGTTCGGGGCTCGGCGAGGAACGCATCGGGCAGTTCCAGCATTTCTTGGAAATTGCGGTTCCACGCGGCGAGGCGCAGCTCCGCGTCGAACATCACGACCCCGTCGCCCATATTGTCGAAGGTGACGCGCAATTCGGCCTGGCGCTGGCGGATCTCGCTGAGGAGGCGCGCATTGTCCATCGCGATGACCGCCTGCGCGGCAAAGCTCTGCAACAGCGCGACCTGTTTGTCGCTAAACGGTCGAACTTCCTGGCGGTAGGCGGCGATCGTGCCGAGCAGTACCCCGTCCTTCTGCAACGCAACGGAAACGTAGCTGCGCGCGCCACCGAGTTCGATCAGCGCGCGACGCCGAGGATCGCCAGCCCCGGGGCCGGCTATCAGATCATCGACCCGAACAACGTCTTTGCCCTGCACCATCAGGGTCAGGGTGCTATGCGGACCGGGCTGTGGCGTATCCTTCCAGAACACCTCGGCCATCGCGGGCGGGAAGCGGTGCACTGCCGCCGTATGGAAGCGCTCACCATCGTAGGTGTTCATAATGCCATAGGCGGCATCGCAAACCTGCGTCGCCTTTTCCAGCACCGCATCGAACACCGGCGCGAGGTCGCCGGGCGAGCTGTTGATGACCTGCAGGATTTCCGTCGTCGCGGTCTGCTGCTCCAGCGCCTCGCGCTGTTCGGTGATCAGCCGCGCGTTTTCCATCGCGATGACCGCCTGCGCGGCGAAGTTCTCCAACAGCGCGATCTGCTTGTCGGAAAACGGCCGCACCTCCTGGCGGTAGACGGTGATCATGCCGAGCAAGGTGTCGTCTTTGCGCAGCGCGACCGTCGCCAGCGTGCGGAAGACATTCTGCTCGGCCAGCGCCCGAACAGTGATGTCCTGGTAGGCGGGGTCCTCCATCACATCGATGATGTGGACAACGCGCTCGCCGCGGATGATGCGGTCGGGCGAAATGCCCGGCATCGGCCGGTAGGGGCCGCGGCGCCGAAGGTAATCGGCGAGCCGCGGATCGCCATGCGAGGCGACGACATGGACGAGGTCGCCATCATAGGTATAGAGGTGGCCGGAGGAGGCTTCGCACAGCCGGGTCGCCTTCTCGACCATCGCCTCGAACACCGGGCCAAGGTCGCCAGGCGAGGAGTTGATGACCTGCAGCACCTCGGCGGTCGCGGTTTGCTGATCGAGCGCTTCGCGCGTCTCGGTGATCAGCCGCGCGTTCTCCAGCGCGATGACCGCCTGGTCGGCAAAGGTGCGGACGAGTTCGATCTGCCGCTCGGTAAAGGGCTGCACCCGTTCCCGCGCGAGGCCGATCACACCGACGACAATCCCCTCGCGCAACAGCGGCACGCCGAGCGCGGTGCGCATCTTTCCCAGAGCAATCGCCTGGGGAACATTGAATTCCGCGTCGGCCGCCACGTCGGCGATGTGGACGACCCGTCCCTCATCCGCGGTCCGTCCGATCAGGGTCTCGCGACCCGACCACAACCGGCTGCGCAGAAACACGTCGAACTCAGGAACCGCGGCCACGGTTGCCGCCACCCGATAAGCCTCGCCCTCGCGGCCGGCGATAAACGCGAAATCGGCGCCGCATAACCGCGTCGCGGTCGCGACGATGGTCTCGAACACCGGTTGGATATCGAAGGTAGACCCGCTGATGACCTTCAAGACATCGCTCGTCGCGGTCTGGTATTCGAGCGATTCTTCGAGATCGCCGGTGCGCTCGCGCAATTCGCCCAAGAGCCGGGCATTTTCGATCGCGATGACCGCCTGAGCGGCGAAGCTTTCGAGAAGGGCGATCTGCTTGTCGGTGAACGGCTGGACCTCCTGGCGATAGATCGTAATCGCGCCCAGCGTGATGCCGTCCTTGCGCAAGGGGGTGATCACCACGCTGCGCGCGCCGCCAAGATCGACGATCGCCCGAACCATCGGGTCACCCGCCTGGTAGGCGGGAAATTCCAACAGATCGGCGACGGCAAAGCCCGCTTCGCCGCGCATCACGCGCGCCGATCCCGGGCTCGGGCGCTGCGGTTCGCGCACCGAATGGGCGAATGGTTCCGGCACGCGGTGCAGCGCACCCGGGCGGGCCAGCCCGCCATCGAACAGCCACAGGATGCCGAAGGAAGCCTCGGACAGGCGGGTCGCGCGTTCGAGCATCGCATCGAACACCGGCGCGAGCTCGCCGGGCGACGAGTTGATGACCTGCAGCACCTCGGAGGTCGCGGTCTGCTGCTCCAGCGCCTCGCGGGTTTCGGTGATGAGGCGAGCGTTTTCGATCGCAATCACCGCCTGGTCGGCGAAGGTGGTGACGAGCTCGATTTCCTTTTCGGCGTACGGCTCGATCCTTCGGCGCCCCAGACCGATTGCCCCGATCGGCGAGCCTTCGCGGAGCAGCGGCACGCCCAGTAGCGTATGGATGCCGCCCATCCGCGCGTCTTCTTTCACTTCATAAAGCGGATCGGTCCAGCAATCGAGGATATGGACCGTGCCGCGGCTGAGCGCGACGCGCCCGATCAGAGTGCCGCTGCCGGGTCGGATCCTGGCCTCGCGCTCGATTTGCTCGTATTCGGGCGCCAGCGAATGCCCGGCAGCCCACCGATATTCGCCATCCTGGAGGCGGTAAATGGTTGCCTGATCGGCGCGGCACAGCCGGGCAGCCGTGGCGACCACGCTCTCCAGCACCGGTTGCAGATTCGAAGGTCGAGCGGCTGATTACCTTTAAGACGTCGCTGGTCGCGGTCTGGTAATCGAGCGATTCCTGGAGATCGCCGGTGCGCTCGTTCAGCTCGTTGAACAGCCGGACATTCTCGATCGCGATCACCGCCTGGTCGGCGAAGGTCTTCAACAGGTCGATCTGCTTGTCGCTGAACAGCTCGACATGGCGGCGCTGGACGACGATCGCCCCGATCGGATCGCCGTCGCGCAGCATCGGCACCGCAAGCATGGTGTGCAGCCCGTCCTGGGCGAGGCTCATATGCTCGAATTCGGGATCGACGGTCATATCGGCGACATGCGCCACCGCCCGCGTCAGGATCGCGCGCGCCGTGATGCTGCCACGCCCGGGCGGGAGCGGAAACACGCCGTGGACCGCGTCGAGTTCGGCGGCGGTCCAGCCGTGATGGGCAACGAAGTGGATCAGCGACCCGTCGAACCGGAACACGCCGCCGGCGGTCGCGCCGCTCAGCGTCGTCGCGGCGGCGGCGATCGCGTCAAAGGTCGGCTGGACGTCGGTCGGAGAACTCGAAATGACGCGCAGGATCTCGGCCGTCGCGGTCTGCCGCTCCAATGCCTCGCGCTGCTCGGTCAGGAGCCGCGCATTCTCCATCGCGATGACCGCCTGCGCGGCGAAGCTCTCCAACAGCGCGATCTGCTTGTCGGTGAACGGCAGCACTTCCCGGCGGTGGACAATGATTGCTCCGAGGAGCAGGCCTTCTTTCTGGAGCGCAATCGCGAGCCAGGTTCGCGCTCCAGTCACAGCGATGCGCTCGCGGTTGGCCGCATCCTGTTGATCGGCCTCGGTCGCGAGATCGGCGATGTGGACCACGCGCTCGCCCTGAACGAGCCGCCCGAGCGGGTTATTTGGCCCAGGCTGGATCGGCCCCGACCCCCTCCCTTGTCCGCTAAAGTCACGCAAACGATCGACGACATCCGCGTCGTCACGCCTTGCGACCTCGTGGAAAAGCTGGCCGTCATAGGTACGGATCACCCCATACGCCGCCTCGCACAGACGCATCGCCTTTTCGAGCATCGCATCGAACACCGGCGCGAGGTCGCCGGGCGACGAATTGATGACCTGCAATACCTCGGCGGTCGCGGTCTGCTGCTCCAATGCTTCGCGCGTCTCGGTGATCAGCCGGGTGTTCTCGATCGCGATAACCGCCTGGTCGGCAAAGGTCGAGACCAGCGCGACCTGCCGCTCGCTGAACGGCTCGACCCGGCAGCGGGCAAGCCCGAGCACGCCGATCGGCTCGCCCTCGCGCAACAGCGGCACAGCGAGGACCGTCCTGATGTTGCCGACCATCATGATTTCCGGAACGGCGTGGGCGGGGTCGTCGGCAATGTCGGCGACATGCACCACCCGCCGTTCCAGGAGGGCTCGCCCGGTGAAGGTGCCCTGGTCGGGAGTGAACGAACGGCCGCGCAGCCAGGCCTCCCACTCGGGGGTGGCGGCGCTGAACGCCACGTAATGGTAGGTCGCGCCGGTGCGGATCGCGATCCCGGTCACATCCGGTTCGCACAGCCGCGCGGCCGCATCGCACAGCGTATCGAGCACCGGCTGCAGATCGAAGGTCGAGCGGCTGATGACCTTGAGCACGTCGCTGGTCGCGGTCTGGTATTCGAGCGATTCTTCGAGATCACCGGTGCGCTCGTTCAATTCGTTGAACAGCCGGACATTCTCGACCGCGATCACCGCCTGGTCGGCGAAGGTCTTCAAGAGGTCGATCTGCCTGTCGCTGAACAGTTCGACCTCGCGGCGCGTGACGGTGATCGCGCCGATCGGATTGCCGTCGCGCAGCATCGGCACCGAGAGCGTGGTGTGCAGCCCGCCCTCGGTGAGGCTCAGATGCTCGAATTCGGGATCGGCGGCCATATCGGCGACATGCGCGACCTGCCGAGTGAGGATCGCGCGCGCCGTGATGCTGCCGCGGCCGGGCGGGAGCGGAAATACGCCCCGGATGGCCGCGAGCGTGTCCGGCGTCCAGCCGTGATGGGCGACAAAGTGGATGAGCCCGCCGTCAAACCTGAAGACGCCACCATTTGTTGCCCCGGATAGCTCCGTCGCGGCGCGGGCGATCGCGTCGAAGGTCGGCTGGACGTCGGTCGGGGAACTGGAAATGACCCGCAGGATCTCGGCCGTCGCGGTCTGGCGCTCCAAGGCCTCGCGCTGCTCGGTCAGGAGGCGCGCATTCTCCATCGCGATCACCGCCTGCGCCGCGAAATTCTGCAACAGCGTGATCTCCTTGTCGGAGAACGCACGCACCTCCTGGCGGTACATCCCGATGAACCCGAGAAGCGCCTCTTCCTTGCGCAGCGCCACCCAAACTACCGTTCGCCCACCGCCCAATTCGGAAACCGCACGGGTACCCGCACCCGAACCAGCCTCATGCGCGGTTACGTCGGCGATGTGTACGATCGCCGCCCCATCGGCAAGCTGGCGGGTCGCATACCCCCGGCCCGCGCGGAACGGCTTGCGAAGGAACTCAGCCAGCGCGGGCGGCACGCCGCGCAAGGCGGTCGCGCGGAAGAACTCGCCGTCATACGTCTCGAAGACGCCGAACGCCGCATCGCACAGCCGCATTGCCTTGTCGAGCATTGCCTCGAACACCGGCGCGAGGTCGCCGGGCGAACTGTTGATGACCTGCAGGATCTCCGCGGTCGCGGTCTGCTGCTCCAACGCTCCGCGCAGTTCCGCGCTCAGCGCCTCGATCCGGGCTTTCAGCGCGGCGATCGGCGGTGCGGCCTGATCGGCGGTCTTTGCGGCGATCGCGGTTCGCGCGCGTTGTGCCATCCCCTGGCTCTCCGTCTCGATCCGGTCGCGGCGCGATTTGGCGTGGGCGAGGGTTCCGCCCCGCTTCGCACCCTCGCGCTGCCGGCTGCGCGCAACCATACCGTCCGGCGCGGTCAGGGGGTAGCCGGTTTGCGCCAACACCCCCGGGGTCCGCGACAGCCCTTTAGAGTCATTCATCAGGGCAATCGCATTTGAAGGCCCTCCCCCTTGATGGGGGAGGGTTGGGTGGGGGTGATCGTGCTGCGCCGCCGGTTCGGTCGGGATGCCAAGCGGACAATTCAGCCCCACCCCTGCCCTCCCCCTTCAAGGGGGAGGGAGTGCGCAAGCCAAATGCGATTGCCTTGAGTAATTCATGGTTTGTTCTTGACAAACTACCAAAATTGCTATATAGTGATTTCCAATCCGAATTCCCTGCACAGGATGACGCCGAATGCAAATAGGTTTTGCCGAAGCTCGCGCGGAGCGGGGCCGCCGGTTCGTGGCAGTCTGCGCGGCCAACACGCCTTGCGAGCGCGAGCGCCTGCTCGCCCGCCGCCAGCCGCTCGATTGCAACCAAGGCGGGAATCTGGCCTGATCTTCTCCAGTAGGAACAGGCTGCGGTCGCGATCAACTAAATTTCAGGTTGTCCCGCCAAGCAGCCCGGAGGGCCGATTTCACACCCCAAGATCTGGCGCCCCTCCGGCACCAGGCCGAGCCCGAGCCGGGCGATGCGGTAGGACGGCAGATGGTGGATCGGCATGCCGTCGAGGCGGATCGTGCCGCCCAGGGCGCGGACGATCCCCATGATCGCCGAGAGCGTCGTGGTCTTGCCCATGCCGTTGCGGCCGAGCAGCGTCACGACCTCGCCGGCCGCAACCCTCAAATCAACGCCGAACAGGACCCGCCCGTCGCCGTACCCGGCTTCGAGCCCCTCGACCTCAAGCATGATTACCCTTGGAAGCAATCGCGTCATACCGGCGGAGGCCCGTATCCATGTTGGGGATGGATCCCGGCCTTCGTCGGGATGACGAGCGTAGGGTATGGTTGCGGCGAGCGCGCCGCAATCGCGCGGCGCAACGGAGACCCTCATGGAAAGCGAAGCCGACCTTCTCGCCCGCGCCCGCCGCTACAGCTTCGGCGCCCGCATGGATGCCAAGTCCGAAACCGGAGAAATCGCCGGGCCGATCTTCGTCTCGGGCAGCGGCTCCGAGGTCCTGGACGTCAACGGCAAACGCTACCTCGACTTCAATTCGGGCCAGATGTGCGCCGCGCTCGGGCACAACCACCCGACCGTCACCGCGGCGATCAAGTTGGCCTGCGATACGCTGATCCATGCCCACAGCAGCTATTACAATGTCGAGGAGATCCGGCTCGCCGAGCGCCTCGCGCGGGTCATGCCGGCAGGGCTGGAGAAAAGCCTCTTCCTGCAATCGGGGTCGGACGCCAACGAAGCGGCGGTGATGATCGCGCGGCAATATACCGGCGGGTACGAGGTGGCGAGCCCGCATGTCAGCTTTCACGGCCTCTCCGACACGGCGCGCTCCTTGACCTTCGCCGGCTGGCACGGCGGGCACGGCGCGTTGCCCGCCGGCAGCTATGCGATGATCGCGCCCTATTGCTACCGCTGCCCGCTGCGCCAGAGCTTTCCGGCGTGCAATTACGCCTGCCTCGACGCCAGCTTCGAGCTTTTGGACGCGCAATCGACCGGGCATCCGGCGGCGGTCTTGACCGAGCCCTTGTTCAGCGCCGGCGGGGTCATCGAGCCGCCGCCGGGCTGGCTGAAACGCCTTCATGAGCTGTGCCATGCCCGCGGCATGCTGTTGATCCTCGACGAGGAGCAGACTGGGCTCGGCAAGCTCGGCACGATGTTCGCCTGCGAATCTGAAGGCGTCGTGCCCGACATCATCACCGTCGCCAAGCATTTCGGCGGCGGCATCAGCATTAGCGCCGTCTCGACGACCGCGCGGATCGAGGAAAAGGTCGCGGAGAGCGGGTTTACCGCGACCCATTCGCACAGCAACGACCCGCTCGCCTGCGCCGCCGGGATCGCCAGCATCGAGGTGATCGAGGGCGAGGACATGCCGCAGAAGGCGCGCGCGATCGGCGCCCGCTTCAAGGGCCATCTCGAAGCCCTGGCCCAGCGCTACGAGGCGATCGGGGACGTTCGCGGCCGCGGGCTCCTCCTCGGCATCGAACTCGTCGAGGACCGCCACAGCCGGCGGCCGGCCTATACGCTCGGCCAACGGGTGCACCGCTATTGCTTCGAGCACGGCCTCATTTTCAGCCAGCGCCGCCAGGGCAGCGTCTTGCGCTTCGTGCCGCCGATGAGCACGACCGAGGCGCAGCTCGACCGCGCCGCCCAGCTGATCGACGAGGCGTTCGCGGCCTCCTCGCGGTAAGGCGGGCGAGCCTCCACCCCAACGCTCCCACGCAAGCGGGGGAGGGAGTCTTCAAACCCTTCCCCCGCTTGCGGGAGGGTGGGCGCTACTGTCCGAGGCCGAACCCGTAGAGCCGGCCATCGGCGCCGACAAAGAGGCGCCCGTCGGCGGCGATCAAGGTCTGGAAATGCCGCAGTCCGGCGACGAGCGGCGGGCTGGAGAACAGGGCCTCGCCGGTGTCGCCGCGAAAGCCATGCAGCCGGTTATCGCCTTCAGCACCGAGGATCCACACGATCGGGTTGGCGCTTCCGTCGGTCGTGGTAACGATCGGCGCGCCGGCGCCGGACAGCGCGCCGCACCAGGCGGTGTCCAACGCTGGTGGCGCGCCCGCGCCTAGCCGCAACACGGTGACGCCGCCGCTTCCCGGCCGGGTCGGGCAGTGGGCGCCACGCCCTTCGAAGGCGACATAGACGCCGTCGGCGCCGGGATAGGCGGCCGGCGCGGTGCGGATCGGGGTGGTCGCCACCTGCTCGGCGGCCAGGCTGCCGCCGATCCCGCCGAGGTCGCGCCGGTTGAGCACATAGGCACGCTCATCCTTGCCGAGCGCCAGTACCACCGATTGCGCCCCGCCGGCAGACGGCAGGTCGAGCGGCAACGGATTGGTGCCGCCGAGATCGGCATCGCGCTCGTCGAGTGCGCGCCAATTCGCCGCCACGAAAAAGTCGGCCGTGTTGTCGGAATGCTGCAAATCGGGCGTGAGGCGGAAGACGGCCTCGCCGTCGCTCCATGCGCCGGCACCCAGCGTGTTGCCGGTCGCGACATAGAGCGATTTTCCGTCGCTGGCGATCCCGCCCGGCGCCCAGATACCGCCGCCGCGGCCGCGCGTGCGCCAGGCGAAGACGCGCTGCGGATCGCGCAGCGGGACCCCAACGACCCAGCCATGATAGTCGCCGCAATCGCCGAAAAACCCGCCATAGGGGATGTAAAGCGTGTCGTTGAGGATCAGCAGCGCGCCGCGCTGGTTCTGCACGCGCGGGTCGAAATCCTCGCCCGCCGGGCGCAAGGCATCGGCGACATCGATCGGCCAGCCCGGCAGCACCGAACCGTCGCTCAGCGACAGCGCAAACAGCCGATGCCGCGGCCCCGTAGCATCGGCGACCATGGCGTCCAGATAGAGCGTGCCGCTCGACTCGTCGATCGCCGGGGTGCCGGTGATCCCGAGCGGGTCGATATTGCCGCAGCGAAACGCCGACAGCGGCGCCGGCGCGCCAAGCAGGCGACTCCACAGCGTGCCGCCGCTTGCCGCGTCGATTGCCGCGACGGTGTTGCTTTCGCTGGCGACGATCAGGATGCCCGCTTTCCGGCCCGGCGGGCGCCAATAGAGCGGCTGGGCGTAGAGGTGGCCTGGGAAGCGCGGCGCGAAGCCGGGATCGAGGCGCAGCGCGCGGGCGCCCTCCCAGGTGAACGCCGGCATGACGAAATTGCCGCTGCGATCGACGCGGCCGTGATAGGTCGCAACCGTCTGCGCGGCCCCGGGATCGGCCGCGGCGATCAGCGGCACGGCGAGCGCCAATACCCGGGCGAACAGCATCAGCGGCCTCCTCACTATCTGCATTGCGTTTCGCCTATGATGGGAGCCCCGGCTAACGCTACCGAGGATCACCCGTTCAGCCAACGCATGAAGTCGATCAGCGCCGATCCGCCTCCACGCCATGCCGCTCCGGCGCCGTTCGCCGCGTTTCCGGCTTTGGAGCGCTCCGGCATCCGCTTCGTCTTGACCGACATCGACGACACGCTGACCACCGACGGGCGTCTGACCGCCGCCGCCTATGGCGCAATCGAGCGGCTTGTCGCAGGGGGCTATCGGGTGATCCCGGTTACCGGGCGTCCGGCCGGGTGGTGCGATTTGATCGCGCGCCTGTGGCCGGTCGACGCCGTCGTCGGCGAGAATGGCGCCCTCTATTTCCGTTATGACCGCGCGGCGCGGACGATGACCCGCCGGTTCTGGCTTTCGGAAGACCAGCGGGAAAGGGCGCGGCGGCGGCTCGACCGCCTCGGTGCGAGGATCCTCGCCGCGGTGCCCGGGGCCCGCATCGCCGCCGACCAGCCCTATCGCGAGGCCGACCTGGCGATCGATTACCGCGAGGATGCCGGGCCGCTGCCCCCTGATTCCGTCGATCGGATTGTCGCGCTGATGCGCGCCGCCGGCGCCACGGCAAAGATCAGCTCGATCCATGTCAATGGCTGGTTCGGCGATTGGGACAAGCTGGCGATGACCCGGCATCTGTTCGCCGAGATCTACGGGCTAGACCTCGACCGGGAGCGCCGTTCGGTCGTGTTCATCGGCGATTCGCCGAATGACGAACCGATGTTCGGGTTTTTTCCGCTGAGCGTCGCGGTCGCCAACATCCGGCCCTATCTGCCGCTTCTGGCGGCGCCGCCGGCCTATGTCACGGCGGGCGAGGCCGGCGCCGGCTTTGTCGAATTCGCCGAGACCCTCTTGTCATGCCAGAACCTGCTTACATGCCAGACCCTGCTTACATGCCAGACCCTGCTTACATGATGGAGAAGGTCGACCTCCTCATTGTCGGCGGCGGCATCAACGGGGTCGCCATCGCGCGCGACGCGGCCGGGCGCGGGCTCAGCGTATTATTGTGCGAGAAGGACGATCTCGCCGGCGCGACCTCTTCGGCTTCGTCAAAGCTGATCCATGGCGGGTTGCGCTATCTCGAGCACGGCGCCTTCCGCCTGGTGCGCGAGGGGCTGGCCGAGCGCGAAGTCTTACTGCGCATGGCGCCGCACCTCGTCCACCCGCTGCGCCTCGTCTTGCCGCAGGGGCCGGGGGCGCGGCCGCGCTGGATGGTGCGCGCCGGGCTCTATCTCTACGATCGGCTCGGCGGCGCCCGCACGCTGCCCGGCACAAGCCGGCTCGATCTGCGACATGATCCGGCCGGCGCAGCGTTGCGCGACACCGTGCGGTTCGGATTCGCCTATAGCGACTGCCGCACCGACGATGCGCGGCTGACGATCGTGTCGGCGCGCGACGCGGCCGCCCGCGGGGCCGAGATAAGGACGCGCACGGCGCTCGTTGCGGCGCGCCGCGAGGCGGGCATCTGGCGCGCGACGCTGCGCGATGGCGACGGCAGCGCCCGCGAGGTCGCCGCGCGAATTCTCGTCAATGCCGCCGGGCCCTGGGTGCGCGAGGTGCTGGATCTCGCCGGGCTCACCACCCGCGCCAGGCTGCGCCTCGTCAAAGGCAGCCACATCGTCGTGGCGAAGCTTTATCCGGGCGACCACGCCTACCTCTTGCAGAACGACGACCGGCGCATCGTGTTCGTGATGCCGTTCGAGCGCGACTATTCGCTGATCGGCACGACCGAGCTCTCGTTTGCCGGCGACCCCGCCGAGGCGCACATCACGCCGGAGGAGACCCTCTATCTGTGCCGCGCCGTCGCCCGCTGGTTCGCCGCGCCGCCGCGGCCCGCGGATGTGGTGTGGAGCTTTGCCGGGGTGCGCCCGCTCTATGAGGACCGCGCCAAGAGCGCCGCTTCGGTGAGCCGCGACTATGTCCTCGATCTCGATGTTGCGGGCGCGCCGGCCCTCACGATCTTTGGCGGCAAGCTGACGACCCATCGCCGCCTCGCCGAACACGCGCTGGCTAGGCTCGCGCCCTATCTCCCCGAGGCGGGAGCGCCGTGGACCGCGGGCTCGCTATTGCCCGGCGGCGACGGGGTTCCCGCGGGGGGCGTCGCCGCGCTCGCCGCCGAGCTCTCCCGGCGCTATCCGTTTCTCGCCGCCGCGACCGCCGCGCGGCTCGCCGGGAGCTACGGCAGCGATGTGTACCGGATCCTCGGCGACGCGACGAGCGCGGCGGATCTCGGCCGCGCCTTCGGGCCGGGAATGACCGAAGTAGAGTTGCGCTGGCTCATCGAGCGCGAATGGGCGCGCACCGCAGACGACGTGCTGTGGCGCCGCACCAAGCTCGGCCTCTCCGCCACGCCGCAGGAGGTGCGGGAGCTGACCGATTATTTGGACAACGCCATGCCCGCTCCCGCGGCGGCCGGGCGGCAACGGAGTCGAGGTTAGGCGCCCAGCTCATCGAGCGCATAGGTGCACGATTCGCGCAGCTCCGGCGCCGGTTCGTGCCCAAGAATATCGCGCAGCAACCCGACCACCGCGCGGTCGCCGATATTGCCCAGCGCCTCAGCCGCGTGCGCCCGCACCGCAGCATCGTCGGTTTCATCGGCCAGGATTTTGCGCAATTTCGCCGTTGACCCGTTATCGCCGACAAATCCAAGTGCATAAATCGCGGCGATCCTAGGCCATTTCCCGGAAGACTTACCTAGACTGATTTCGGCTAATACTTTGTTCTTGATAGTGATCTTGCCGCCGATGATGGCCTTTGCCGCTTCGATGCAATCTGCAGCGGAGCCGCCGAGGATTGTCGATAAGACCTGCTGCTTTGACGGAGTCTTTTCAGTCATTGCTGACACCGGCATCGGCAGTGGCGCGCATAGGTGCCGCGTGGAGCGGCCTGGGTGGCAGTACGCTTTGCATTCCGACAGGCTTCGGCTTCGCTGGAACCGAAACCCGTGCCGCTGACACGCAGCACGGGCGGCGGCTCCCCAGCGAGAACGGTTTGAAGATTACATCTCGCTACACAACTCCATCCGCGTCCAGCGTGCGCTGCCGAAAGCATTATGCGATCGGGCGCCGGCGGCGGGCGGCTATTCCGCTGCGGCGCGGGCGGGGGCGGTGCCGAGCACGGCGGCGGCCGCCTTGGCGACGGCGGTGCCCTCGAAGAAGCGCGGGTTCACCGTGCCCCAGAGCTTGACCGCATTGGCGAAGGTGAAGTCGCGGAAATCAGAGGGCGTGATCAGCTCGTCCTCGACCAATTCGTAGGCCTCGGGCAACACCTGCACCATGTCGGGCACGTCGAAATGCCCGATATCCGAGCTGTAGATCGCCTGGATCTTGGCGCCGAACGGGTTGATCTTGCTGAACGCGACCGCATTCATCCGGTCGTCGGCCTCGCAACCGAAGAAGTACGGCGTCACGAAGAGGTCGATCCAGTCCTCTTTCCTGGTGATCTGGCAAGCGGCGTAATCGTCGAGCGCGGCGACGCCGCCGGTCAGCGAATCCTCCTCCTTCGCCGGCCAGCCGTCACGCCGGTCGAGCTCGGCGGCGATTTCCTCGTAGCCGTATTTGTCGACCAGCTGGCGCAGCATTTTCCGATCGAGTTTCGTCGGGTCCATATAGGCGATGCCCTTGGCGCCACGCCGCTCCCAATGCTCGATCAAATCGGCGAACAACTGGCAGCCCCAGCCGACCCCGCCCTCAAGAAAACCGAACCGCAGGTCGGGAAAGCGCCGCGTCACGCCGCCGAGGAAGAGGCCCTTGGCGACGGCGTGGCCGGCGGCGGCGAAATGGCCGATATGGTTGAACGTGAAGTTGCTCGGGTTGTTGCGCAATCCGAAGCTGCGGCCGCCGGTGTGGAAGGTCGGCGCGATTCCAAGTTCCTGGCATTTTTGCCAGACGGCGTCGTAGTCGTGGTCGCTGTCGAGACCGAGCTGGTCGAAGAACACCGCATGCCGCGCGACTTGCGGATCGAGCCCCTTGGCGCCCCACTCCTTGGTGATTGGCAACGGCCGGGCGACGCCGCTGCCGAACATGCCGACCTTGGAGCCGAGCTCTTTGGTGACGAATTCCAATTCGGCGATCGCCTCCTTGGGCGTGTGCATCGGGATGACCGCGGCCGGGGTCAGCCGGTCGCTGAGCTTGGCGAAATAATCAGCGGTTACGATGTTGAAGCCGCGGATGACCGCGCGCCGCGTCTCGTCATCCCCGATGCGCGGGATGCCGAGCCCGGCGGTCGGATAGACGATGCCGAAATCGATGCCCAATTCGTCGAGCCGGTCATAGAGCATCCGCGGCATCATCGCGGTGGCGCGATCACGCGTGTTGGTCGACTGGCGACCCCAGTAGCCCTCCATTCCCATGCCGCGAGCCTTGCGCTCGGCGATCGAGAGGCGCAGCGAATCGGGAATGCGGCGCTGTGAGGCGATAAATCCGTCCGCCCCCTTGTCGCCGACCACCTTGCGCATCTTCTCGGCGAACACCGGGGTGTATTCGATCCAGTGGCCGTCACCGTCGATGACGGGGTGCGAGAGCTTGGCGTGGATCTGTTGAGGGCTCGCATGAGCGGACATGATGTTCTCCCGAGAGGCGGCGGCGACTTCCGTCATAGTGTCGCACGTCAGCCTAAAAGCGACCGGTCCCCAAGTCAAACAACCGGCGCAGCACGCGGGCCGACGACGATAAAATCGAAGTTCTCGGGCATGTCACACCTCATTGGATGACCTGATCGGCGCGTGCGAGCAGCGCTGGCGGCACAGTCATTTGCAATGCGCTCGCCGCCTTCATATTGATGATCAGCTCGAACTTGGTCGGTGGCTCGACCGGCAGACCGGCCGGGTCCGCGCCGGTGAGAATCCGGTTGACGAAGCTCGCCGCGCGACGGAACAGGTCGTTGTCGTCGGTGGCGAAGGACATCAAGCCTCCGGAAACCGCAAACAGCCCGAAGGAATAAATCGCCGGGAGTCGAGCGTCCTCGGCAAGCGCGATGATCTCGGCGCGTTTGGCCGGGCCCATAGGACCGGAAGCGACATAGACCGCATCGCAGCGATCGTTGCGCAGCCGCGTGAAGGCGAACTCGATCGCCCTTCCCGAATTCGCCTCGAGCTCGACGACCTCGAGCCCCATCTGTTCGGCAGTGTTGCGGATATCCAGCAATTTTTGGTCGAGGTCCGGATCATCCCTGACGATGACCGCAAGGCGGGCCAGGTTGGGGACGAGTTCTTGCAGGAGTCGCAATCGCTTGGCGATGCATTCGACCGAGCTCAAGGAGAGCCCGGTGGCATTGCCTCCCGGCTGAGCCAGACTGTCGACGATCCCGAGGGCGACAGGATCGCCGACCCCGACCATGACGATGGGGATTGTCGTGGTCGCCCTCGTCGCGGCGAGCGTGGCCAGTGTTCCGGCGGTGACCAGGATATCGACAGCCGACCCGACCAGTTCCTTGGCGATGCCGGGTAATCGCTCGGCGTGCTCCTCGGCCCGGCGGTTGAGGATCACCAGATTGCCCCCGTCGGTCCAGCCGAGCACCCGCAGACCGTCGCGCAACGCGTCGAGAGAGCCCTGGTTGGCCACCCCCGATCCCGATCCGATAAAGCCGATGCGCGGGGTGGCCGCCGCTGCCACGGCCGGGTTCCAGGCAAACGCCGTGCCGGCGGCGAACCACAGAAATTCGCGCCGCTTTACCCAAATCCGTTGCGGGCGCGCGGGAGCGCTCATGATGTTCTCCCGTGAAGCGACGACGACGGGAGCGGGATTGCCGGGAACAAAGCCTAGGGGCGAGTGGGCCCCAAGTCAACCAAGCGGCGCGGCCGGCGAGCGTTATATAACTTGAAGTAGAGGGACGACTGCCCGCTATCGTTGGTGGATCACCCGCGGTAAGTTTCTTGTTGCTGGATTGCCGCCGATCACCGTGGCGCGATCCGCGAGAGGGCCTCGCTAGTGAGGTGGTTCTGAAGTTCGTTTAATCTGGAGCGTTGTTTTCCTTCCTCGTCATACCGGCGAAGGCCGGTACCCACGGCCGAAATGGGTCCCGGCCTTCGCCGGGATGACGAGATTGGAGATATTGCGAATTTCCGAATCGGGATACTAGGGGCAATTACGATGCGACCCCGACGGCACTGAGGTTCCCTGGGGCTTTGCTCAAAAAAATCCGTCATTCCGGGGCGCCGCGCGGCGCCCCGGAATGACGGACCTCTTTTTGGCTTTTGTGCGAAGCCGCGCCGCGGGGAAAGCAAAACGGGAGGCTTAAAGCCTCCCGTATAGCTTGGACGAATCTTGGGCGCGCTATGCGGCGTGGAATAGTTCCACCATCTCCTCATAGACGGCCATGTTCTTGCCGAAGGAAATCGCTGCGGCCTGGGCGCCGCACACCAGATGCATCCAGCGCCACGGCTCGCGCGTCGAGTGAAATTCTTCGACGATCGACTGGTGATGCTTGAAGGCGTGCATTTCGGTGAAATTGTCGTGGCACACGATCTCGGCGAGACGCGCGATCAACGCCTCAGGATCGTAGCCGCTCTGCACGTATTGCGTGGCCAGGTTGACCGTCTCCCTGACTTCCGGCACCGCGCGCATCACCCCCAGATTGGTGACCGTGGACCAGTCGGTCGGCGGCTGGTTGTAGATGCTGTGCTGGATCGCATCGAGCAATGCTTCCTGCGACCGGGCGGGGAGGGCGGCGACGGCCGCCATATCCGGCTGCGGCGCCGGCAGCATCCGATTCGCGGTCGAGCGGATCTCCGGGCCGGTATGCCAGGTCAACAGCAAGAGCAGCTTGTTGCGCGGGCTCAAGTCGAGCCGCAGCAGGTAGCGCCGCAGATTGATGCTGGTATGCAGGTGGACATCCATCGGATTGCCGCCGAGGGAGCGCATGAACAAGGCGGCAGCCCCGATCGAGAGGGCTTCGCCGGCGCCTTCCAGCGATAGTCCGTCGACCAGCGCTTTGGCGATCAGCCCCGGAATATCGGCAAAGGCGTCAACCCGCCCGATGCTCTCCCCGAGCTCGCCGATGGCCGTCGTCTCATCCTCGCCGCTGCGCTGGCGCATGATGCGGCCCAAGAGCTGGTGCTCCTCGATCAAGGCCTCGATCGCCGGGAACGGTGTCGGGATCGGGTTCGGCGGGGCGACCGGGCTCCTCGTTACAAAGCGCACCGCCGGCCGCATCAGGACCGGCAGCAGCTCCTTGTCGAGTACGCCCTCCTCGAAGGAGCGCCACAGGGCGCCGGGAAACATGAAGTAATGGTCGTCGTTGAAATTCTTTGGGATCGCCACGCTCATCAGAAGATCGAACGCCTCGATGGGCGGCGCGTTTTTCCAAATCCACTGGAAGATGTGGTCCGAGTTGTTCCACTCGCCGCGCCCGACGGCCATCAGGAAGGCCGCTTTCGCCGCCTCGAACCCGCCGGTATCCAAGGGCGCGAATTCCAGCAACTGGTACGGGCCCATCGCCGGGTGGTGAATATGCTTGTTACTGAGTGCGACATGTTGCAGCACCGGGACGAAACGCTCCTCGCCCTCCAGGCGCTCGATCAGCTTCGACACCGCGTACAAGCCGGCCAACGGGTGCAGCGGGCCGCCGTGATGACCCGGCGGCATTTCGGTGGAGCGGGTGACCGCGAGGGCCGAGGCCGTCAGCATGGTCCCGATCGGGACTCCGGCGCGCAATTTCTCCAGCGTACCATCCAGAATCTCGTTTGGCGGGGTCTGCTCGATGAACTGGACCAACGGCTCGATGGCGTCGGAAAACTGGACCGGATGCGGCATTGGTGAATTCTCCCGTTGGTGCGTCTAGGTCGAGGAAAGCCACGTCAAAACGGAATACGGCTCAATGGAGCCATTTTTTACAGCTTCGCACAAGATTAGCTTTGCGACGCTTGCGATTACGGTATGCCTGTTACCACGCTGCCGGGACCGTTGTGCTGCAGGGCGAGGCTGTTTACCCCGGGATGGTCAGGGCGATCAGCGTTGCGGCGGCGCGCTCAACCCCATCGAGGTGGCGGCAGGTGTCGATAAGGCGCTCGAACTGCGCCTCGCCGATCGCGAGGCCCGGGGCGACCGGGCGGATGCGCGTCGCCTCTTCCTCGAAATCCCAGATGAATTCGCGCCCGGTTCCCTCCCGGGTGAACGAGCGGCCGTCCCTGGTGAAGATTGTGATGCGCGGGCCGAAGAGCGGGCGGCGCACCGCGGGAATGAGGGTGACGCGGCGCATCAGGTCGAGGACCTCCGGCGGGTCGGTTTCACCGGGGCGGGGCTCCCCGCCGCGCAACAGCGGATAGCCGCGCGCCACCGCGCCGTAGGCGGTGAAGTATTGGGTGCTGCCGACGCTCGGCGGGTTCTCGATGCCGCGGCTCGGGAATAAGGGGCTCGGGTACTCGGTCTCCAGCCAGTTGACGACGGCCTCGATGCGAAGGATCTGGTCATGGGCGATGCCGTGCTCGGCGCAGAGCGCGGCCGTCAAATCGATGTGGGCGATGTTGTAGCCGGCCGTCGAATAGATCCGGTAGAGCGTTTCGAGGAAGATCCAATCGCGCCCGAGGCCTTCGGTGATTTTCGCCAGGTCGGCGTGGTTGTCGCCGGTGAAGCTGTAGCGCAATTCGCCGCGGTTGTTGCCCGCATAGGCGTGGTAGAAGCCGGCCTCGCCCTCGAGCACCGTCTCGCCGCCCGGCGTGCCGGCCTTGCCCAGGGCGACGGCGAGGAGCGCGTTCCTGACCGCGCCGCCCTCGCGCAACAAGCGCCCGCCGCTGCGCGCGCCTTCGAGATTGCCGGAAGCCAGGTTGACGCATTGCGCGATCGTGCCGTGGATCTCTTCGGCGCCGAGGCCGCCGATCTTGGCGGCGGCGACCGCGGCGCCGAAAATGCCGAACACCGGACTGGCATGAAAGCCGCGCGCCATGACGCTCGGGATGAACTCGGCGGCCATCCGCTCCATGACCTCGTAGCCGGCGGCAACGCCGATGAGGAACGCTTTGCCCGAGGCGCCCGCCGCCTCGGCCGCGGCGAGCGCGGCCGGCAGGATCGCGGTGCCGGGATGGGTCAGCATGCGGAAGGTGTCCCACTTGCCGCCGGCGAAGATGATTTCGGTGTTGACGAAAGCGGCGCCGGCCTTGGTCAATTTGGCGCCGCTGCAGAGGACCGTCGCCGCGCCGCCGGCGCCGGCCTCTTCCTCCTGCATCAGTGCGAGCGCCTGCCGGCCCGCCGGCATGGCATGCGCCACCACCGCTGAAGCGAGCGCCTCCAACGTCACGCCCTTCGCGCGGTCAATGACCGCCGGCGGCAGATCCTCGTAGGCGAGCCCGGCGACAAAGGCGGCGAATTCTCGGCTCAGCGACATGGGGGATTCCTATTCCTCGCTGTCTGGCCGTGGCATAACGATCCGGCTGCCCTTGTTTGGACCGTGATCGATAACAGGCCCTTCTTCTTCCGTGGCCGTATCCACAAGCAAATATTCACCCTTGCCGACCGCCATGAGCAACCTGCCACCGTATTCGACCGAATGAAACATGATATCAGGTGCGTAATAATCTTCCGGTAATTCATCTGCTAACTCGCCGCGCAGATGCTCATCGAAAGCGCGGATCCGGTTGCCCAAGGCAGCCCGAGCAAGACGCGTATATTTGATTTCGTAATCAGCAGGCATTTCAGCTGATTAGATAACCGTCATCCCCGGGCTTGTCCCACCGCTGTCCGGTTCAGCAGATTCGGTTGTAAGATGGCATTTACAATCAACCATCGATACCCCTTGGCCGGGCTTGACCCGGCCACCCACGTCTTTTTCTGGCGACATCCAGACGGCCGGAAGACGTGGATGGCCGGGTCAAGCCCGGCCAAGGGGAAATTGGGGTGCCAATTCGGTGCAAACGACGCAAAAACCGGGCACGAGAAGCTTAACCGGACAGCCGTGGGCTTGTCCCGGGGATCCACGTGGATGGCCGTGTCAAGCCCGGCCATGACGCCTGGTAACCAGATATCAGCCGAACGGGCCCTGGAAGACTTGATCGACATAGCTGTCCGATAAGGGCTCCAGCGCTTCGGGCCAGTCGCGCTTGACCGGGCGGCGCTCGGCGGCCGAGCGCACCCTTCCGTCCCAGCCGATCTGCTCCATGTAATAATAGAGCTGGATGCAATGGCCGTCCGGATCAAACCCGAACGCCGAATAGTCGATGCCGGGATAGAGCTCGGGCGGGATGTCGACAAAGGTAACGCCCGACGATTTGAGGAAATCGACGGCCTTGCGCAGTTGCGCATAGTTCGCCACCTCGACCCCGAACGACATGCAGGTCGTGTGCGGGCTGAGGCCCAGGACGCCGCGCAATTCCTTCGGATAGAGCGCGAGGCTGTGGTGCTCGGCGCCGCAGCGCAGGAAGACCGAGCGCGCCCCGCGATAGGTGCTTTCCTCGCTCTTGGTCAGCCCGAGGCGCTCGGCATAGAAGGCTTCGGCCTCTTCGACATCGTCGACGAAGAGCCGCACCGGGCCGATCTTGGTGATCTTGAACGGCCGCTCCAGGAGGACGCCGTCGACATCGAAGCGCGCGCCGCCGTTAGGGAGCGCCGGGCGGTGGCCCGAGAAGACATCGATGCCCTTGGCTTCCGCGTCGGCCAATTCGGCGGCCTCCGACATTTGCGGCAGCTCGGGCTTTTCCTGGAAGCCGCGGTAATACATCGCGCGCGGCTTCGATTTCTGGTTCCAGCCGACCTGCTCGATGCCGTAATAGAACTCGTTGGTGTGGCCGTCCGGGTCGTAGACATAGACGTGCCAGTTGCTCCCCGGCATGTCACGCCCGACGCGCTGGACGCGGACCTGCTGTTCCTGGAAATAGCTGTGCGCGTCGCCGATCTCCTTGAGGCTGCCGCATTGCCAGGTGATCTGGTTGATCGTCACCTCGGGGGCGAATTTGCGGTCGGCGCGCTGGTCCATCACCGGCTTCGAAAACAAGACCATCGCGTGGTGGTCGGTGCCGTAGCGCATGAAATAGCCGTGGGTGTCGCCGAGCCCGGCATCTTTCGGGAACCACGGCGCGCGCGAGAAATCGGCCTTGTCGGAGACCGTGAAGCCCAGGAGGTCGCCGTAGAAATGACGGGCCTCTTCGAGCTTCGTAAGGTTGAAGCCGAAATGCCCGAGCCGCCGGATCTTGAATGGCCGCTCCAACAGGATCCCGCCGACATTATAGCGCTGGCCATTGCCTGACATCGCGATTCCCTCCTCGCTGCGTTTGAGGCCATCATACCATAAGCCGCGGCGGAAGATGCGCTGGCTTAGCGGAGTTATTGACAGGCAAGGCGGAGCGGCGCTTGCATCCGCGATGCAGAGGGCGGGCCGATGCCGGCCGGGAGGTGAGCCATGAAATCAGCCTATGGAGCGCAGGTTCCGCGACCCGATTACGAGCTGACCTGCGTCGAGCCGGGGAGCCCCATGGGTGAACTCTTGCGGCGCTATTGGCAGCCGGTGTGCACCTCCGATGAGCTCAGCGATCTGCCGAAGAAGGAAAAGCTCTTGTGCGAAGAGATCGTCGTCTTTCGCGACAGAAGCGGCCGGGCCGGCGCGCTCGACCCGCATTGCGCGCATCGCGGCGCCTCATTGGAATGGGGCCGGGTCGAGGAAAGGGGCCTGCGCTGCTGCTACCACGGCTGGCTCTACGATGTGCAAGGCCAATGCATCGAGATGCCGTGCGAGAGCGAGGAGACCCGCCGGAGCCTCGACGTGTGGCAGCCGGCTTATCCGACGCTCGAATATGGTGGGCTCGTCTTCGTCTATATGGGCCCGCCCGGCAGCGAGCCCTTGTTCCCGGCCTATGACATCATCGACCCCGACCGGGGGGATGACGTGGTGCTGCGCGGCATGCGCCTCTGGGGCGACTATGCGGTCGGCTACGTCAAGGAGTGCAACTGGCTGCAGCACTACGAGAACATCGTCGACCCGTGGCACCTTTTGATGCTGCACCAGATGATCAGCGGTGACCAGTTCGAGGGCGCGCTGATGCAGGGCAAGCCGCGCATCGGCTGGGACAAGACCCCGCTCGGCGTGCGCTACAACGTGATCAAGGACCTGCCGAACGGCAACCGCCTGGTGCGCCACGCCGAATGCATCGTCCCTAACGCCTTCATCATCCCCAACGTTCGCGAACCCGGCACGGCGCCGAAGCGCAAGGAGATGGGAACGGAATTGTCGTGGGCGGTGCCGATCGACAACGAGCATGTGCGCGGCATCAGCATCGTCGCCTGGCCGCTCGAAAACGGCAAACCGAAGGAGGATTGGCGGGCCGGCACCGATGTGTTCTTCGACATCCGGCCGGGCTCGCTCCTCGAGCGCACTTATGAGGAGCGCCAGCGCAAACCCGACGACCTCGAAGCCCAGGAGGGCCAGCGCACGGTCGCGGTCCACGCGCTGGAAAACCTCGCCCCCTCGGATACCGGGATCGCGATGCTGCGGCACATGCTGCGCGAGCAGCTCCGGCGGATCGAGGACGGCCAGGACCCGATCAACGTGGTGCGCGATCCGGCCACCAACCGCGGGATCCCGACCAACGCCTGGAACACCGTGCTGTCGCCCGCCGAGGCGGCGTCGGTGAGCTACGGCGAGGATGTCTAACGTTGATCGCTCAACCGTCATCCCGGCGAAGGCCGGGATCCACCCATCAAACGCTCGTGCGGTTGCCGAGTGGATCCCGGCCTTCGCCGGGACGACGGGTTCTTTGGGAGGATAATCATCATGGCCATCGCCCGGCATCCGGTGCCGCCCGACATCGCCGCGTTGAGCTTGGAGGAGATCGCCGAGCGCTATATCGGGCGGTTCCGCGACAAACTGGCCGATTGGGACGCCTTCGAGGATGCCAAGATCGAGGGCTACCGCCGCGCCCAGCACCGCTTTATCGGGGCCGGCGGCTCGGGTAAGCATGACGACCCGACTGTGATCCCGCCGCGCGGGTTCACGCTCTCCATTGTCTTCGTGCCGCCCGGCCAGGGCAACGCCGCGCATACCCACGAGGTCGAGGAGGTGTTCTTCGTGCTGCAGGGCTACCTGACGGTGTTCCTCGAGGACGAGACCGGGCGGCGGGTCAGCCGGAAGCTCGCGCCATGGGAGTGCATCGCCTGCCCGCCCGGGGTGATCCATGGCTTCCAGAACGAGGGTCTGGAGCCGGTCTACATGCAGGTCATGCTCGGCCGCGGCCGCCCCGACGCGATGGGCTACGCCGATGACGAACTCTACCGCCGTCGCGCCGCCCATCTGGCGCGGTAACTGCTAAAGTTCGTCATCCCGGCGAAGGCCGGGACCCACCGATCAGCTTCCGAGATGCTGCAAAGTGGGTCCCGGCCTACGCCGGGATGACAATTTGAATTTATAGGAGGCCGCGATGCCCTACGCCGCCCCGCTCGCCGAGATGCGCTTTGTGATCGACACGGTGGCGCCGCTCGATGGCGAGGCCGCCGATGTTGCCGCCGCGGTTCTCGCCGAGGCGGCGCGGTTTGCCGCCGCCGAATTGGACCCGCTCAACCAGCCCGCCGACCGCATCGGCAGCGTCCTCGAAAACGGCGTGGTGCGCACCCCGCCCGGCTTCCGCGAGGCTTATCGGCGTTATGTCGAGGGTGGCTGGATGGGGCTCGCCTGCGCCCCCGAGCATGGCGGCCAGGGCCTGCCGTTGTCGCTGGCGACCGCAATCGTCGAGATGTGGAACTCGGCCTGCATGAGCTGGGCCTTGTGCCCCCTGCTCAATTTCGGCGCGATCGAACTGTTGCAGGCGCATGGCTCGCCCGAACAAAAGCGTCTCTATCTGAAGAAGCTGGTCTCCGGCGAATGGACCGGGACGATGAACCTGACCGAGCCGCAAGCCGGCTCCGATCTCGGCGCGCTCAGAACCCGCGCGGTCCCCACGAGGGATGCGTGCTGGGGCGAGCATTACCGGATCTGCGGCCAGAAGATCTTCATCACCTATGGCGATCACGATCTTACTGACAACATCGTCCACATGGTGCTGGCGCGCATCCCCGACGCGCCGCCCGGCAGCCGCGGCATCTCATTGTTCCTGGTGCCGAAATTCCTGCCCGACGCGGATGGCCTTCCGGGCGAACGCAACGATCTGCGCGCGCTCAGGCTCGAAGAAAAGCTCGGCATTCATGCCTCGCCCACCTGCGTCATGTCGTACGGCGACGGCGAGGGAGCGGTCGGCTGGCGGGTAGGCGAAGAAAATCGCGGCCTCGAATGCATGTTCACGATGATGAACAGCGAGCGCCTCCTCGTTGGTGTCCAGGGGGTGGCGATCGCCGAGCGCGCCTATCAGCAGGCGCGCGAGTATGCCCGCACCCGGGTGCAGGGCCAGCCCTTAGGTGTGCCGCGTGACGGGCCTCAACTGCCCATCATCCACCATCCCGATGTCCGTCGCATGCTGCTCACGATGCGCGCCGGCGTCGAGGCGATGCGGGCATTGACCTACCTCGCCGCCGCCGCGATCGACCGAAGCCGCGGCGCCGGCCCCGGCGGCGGCGACAACGAGGAGCGCTTTCGCGCCCAGCGCCGGGCCGATCTCTTGATCCCGGTGGTCAAGGCGTGGTGCACCGATCTCGGGGTCGACATCGCCTCGGTGGGCGTCCAGGTGCATGGCGGGATGGGCTATATCGAGGAGACCGGGGCCGCGCAGTATCTGCGCGACGCGCGGATCGCGCCGATCTACGAGGGCACCAACGGCATCCAGGCGGGCGACCTGGTCGGCCGCAAGCTCGGCCGCGACAAGGGCGAGGCGGCGCGCGAATTGTTCGCCGAGATGCGCGCGAGCCTGGCCGAGTTCGCCGGCGAGGCCCAGTGGCAGCCGATGCACCGCGCTCTGGCCGAGGGGCTCGCCACGTTGGAGAGCGCGACGGTTTATCTCGTCGCGGCCGAGCCCGCCCTCGCGGCCGCCGGGTCGGCGCCCTATCTCGCGCTCTTCGGCACCGTCGCCGGGGGCTGGCTGATGGCGCGCCTCGCGCGAGCGGCCCAGGGGACGCCAGGGCAGCGCGGCGCGCCGGAGGGAGAGCGCTTTGCCGCGGCCAAGCTCGCGACGGCGCGCTGTTATGCCGAGCATTACCTCGCCCGCGCGCCAGGCTACCTCCCGGCCATCATGGGTGGCGCGACGGTCCTCGGTTTCGATCCCGAGCTGTTGTGACCGAATTCCGGTTCTCGTTGGCGACGCGCTGCGTCTCGCGCCAGTTCAGGCGCCGACCAGCCCGGGCAATTCGCCAAGCGCGCGGATCTCGCGATCGGGCGCGCCCGGCAGGCGCTCCTTAGCCTGGCCGTATCGATTGCACCAGACGACGCGCAGCCCGAAGGCCGAGGCGGCATAGGCGTCCCACGCATTCGACGACAGGAAGAGGATCGCCCCGGGCGCGAGCGCCAAGCGGTCGACGGCGAGCTGATAGACCTTGGGGTGCGGCTTGTAGACCCCGACCTCCTCGACCGAAAGCACCGGATCGATGAGCTCGCCGAGCCCGGCATTGGCGACCGCCGCGCGCAGCATCGCCGGCGAGCCGTTCGAGAGGATCGCGGTCGCCAGCCCCGCCGCCTTCAGCGCGCGCAACACCGGGGCCACCTCGGGGAAGGCATCGAGCGTCAGATAGAGCTCCATCAGCCGCTCGCGCAGCCCGGCCTCCGGGAGCCGCAGCGCCTCCAGCGCGAAATCGAGTGCCTCGCCCGTCACCTGCCAGAAATCGGCGTGGCGCCCCTCCACCGCGCGCAGCCAGCTGTATTGCAGCTGCTTGTCGCGCCACAAGGCGGTGAGCGCCGCCGCCTTGTCGCCGAGCAATTCGGCGCACCCGGCAGCGGCCGAGGCAATGTCGAAGAGCGTGCCATAGGCATCGAACACGCAAGCCCGGATCCCGCCGAGGTTTGGATCGCTCACCATGGTATCCCCTTCGATCCTGCGGGGCACCGCCGCTCCCTGACGCATCGATCGCCGAATGCGACCTCGACGGCTGGGCCGCGCCGGACCTCGTCAACCCCGACGACGCGAGCGTGCTGCCCGGCTGATCGGGTCAGCCTGCCCGCGACCCGAACCCCCTTCGTCAGTTCATGCCGTAAAACGCGAGGGCGCCGCCGGCCATGACGCCGCGCTGAGTGGCGGGCGAGGTGCCCTTCAGCCGCTCGCGCACCATATCCGGCGCGCCCGGGAAGAAGCCGTCCTGATGCGGATAGTCGGTCGCCCACATGATCTTGTTGGGGCCGATGTAATCGGCCAAGACGGCGATGCTGCTCTCGACCGGCTCGAACGAGATCCAGCAGTTGCGCCGGAAGAGGTCGGTCGGCCGCATCTTCGGGGCGGTGTCGTTGAACCCCTGGTCGTCGAAATGCCGGTCCATGCGGTCGAGCCAAGGCGCCATCCAGCCACCGCCCGATTCGAGGAAGGCGACGCGCAGCCGCGGGTGACGATCGACGACGCCGCCCCAGATCACGCTCATCGCCGCCAGCATCATCTCCATCGTGTGCGAGATCATGTGGCGCGCGGCCCGGTCCCCCTCGAAGCGGTCGACGCCGACGGTGGGCATCGCGTTGGTCGAGCCCTCGTGGAAGCCGATCGAGAAATCGAGCTCCTCGGCCATCGTCCAGAACGGCTCGTACATCGGGTCGCTGGTCATCTTGTTGCCGTGATACGGGTTGGGCCGCAGGAACCCGCCGCGCATCCCGAGTTCCTTCTTGGCGAAACGCATCTCCTCGATCGCGAGATCGACCGACTGCATCGGCAGCATCGCGACCCCGAAGAGGCGCTCGGGATAGGGCTTGCAGTAATCGGCGAGCCAGCGGTTATAGGCGCGGCACATCGCGGCCGCGAGCGGCGGGTCGCTCACCGCGCCGGCGAAGAGACCTAGGCTCGGGTAGAGGAAAGCGGCGTCGATCCCGTCGGCATCCATGTCGGGAATGCGCGCGTGCGGGTCGAACCCGCCCTTTTTTCCCTCGGCATATTTGAGGCTGTCGAGCTTGACCGCGCCCTGTCGGACGCCGACCGAGCCGAGGCTGCCGATCCCCCGCGGATTGCCCAGCAATTTGCCCTCGACGCCGAGCCGCTCCTTGCCGTTCTCGTCAATGAGAAACCGCGGCCTGCGTTCGCGGAACGCCGGGTCGATGTAGTGATCCCACAGGTCGAGCGGCTCGAGGATGTGGCCGTCGGCATCGACAACGTTATAAGCCTGGGTCATCGGCATTCCCTCCGGGGTCGGCGGATCCTCATTCATGCTAACGCAGCCGCGCAGACGGCGCGAGTCTGAACGCTATTCAGAATAGCGAATGCCGGGGAATTTGGCCGCTCGGCCGTGCGGCCGTTATGATGGGGCGGCACAGCGGGAGGGCAGGCCATGGCGACAGCGGAGCGCACGATCGAGGCTGATTTTATCGTGATCGGGGCGGGCTCGGCCGGCTGCGCGGTGGCGGCGCGGCTCAGCGAAGACCCGGCGACCAGGGTGGCGCTGATCGAAGCGGGCGGCGCGGACACCAACCGCTGGATCCACATCCCATTGGGTTTCGGCAAGACCTTTGCCGATCCCAGCGTCAATTGGTGCTACGAGACCGAGCCCGACCCCGGCGCCGCCAACCGCCGCGTCTTCTGGCCGCGCGGCAAGGTGCTCGGCGGTTCCAGCTCGATCAACGGCATGGTCTATATCCGCGGCCAGGCCGAGGATTTCGACCACTGGCGCCAGCTCGGCAATCACGGCTGGTCGTCGGTCGACGTCCTCCCGTATTTCAGGCGCGCCGAAGACCAGACCCGCGGCGCCGACGAGTTCCACGGCGCCGGCGGCCCGCTCTGCGTCTCGGACGTCCCCGAGCACCACCCGATCTGCGACGCCTTCATCGAGGGCGCGACCCTACTCGGCTTTCCGCGCAACGACGATTTCAACGGGGCGCGCCAGGAAGGCGTCGGCTATCACCAGACGACGACGCGGAACGGGCGGCGCTGCTCGACCGCGGTCGGCTATCTGCGCCCGGCCCTGGCGCGGCCCAATCTGCGCGTCGTCACCGAGGCCTTGACCGAAAAGATCCTGTTCGACGGGCACCGCGCGGTCGGCATCAGCTTTCGCCGCGGCGGCGAGATGTGGACGGCCAGCGCCGCGCGCGAAATTATCCTGTGCGGCGGCGCGGTCAACTCGCCGCAACTCCTGATGCTGTCGGGCATCGGGCCGCAGGCGCATTTGGCCGGGCTCGGCATCCCCGTCCTGGAGAATCTGGCGGGGGTCGGGCAGAGCCTGCAGGACCATTACTCGGCGCCGCTCAAGCTGAAATGCCGTTTGCCGATCACCGTCAACGACGTCATGCAGAGCAACGTCAAGAAGCTCAAGGTCGGCCTGCAATATTACCTGTTTCGAACAGGCCCCTTGGCGATGTGCAGCTCGCCCGCGGCCTTGTTCGCGCGCACCCGCCCGGAGCTCGCCTCGCCCGATGTCAAGCTATCGGTCCAGCCGTTCAGCGCCGAGCGGCCGCAGGACGGGCTGCATCCGTGGTCCGGGTTTTCGATGATCGCCTATCAGCTGCGCCCGGACAGCCGCGGGCAGATCACCTTGAAGAGCGCCAACCCGGCCGACCCGCCTTCCGTCTACCCGAACTACCTGACCGCGGTGACCGACCAGGAAACCATCGTCGCCGGGCTGAAGCTGTGCCGCCGCATCCTCGCCAGCTCCCCCATGCAGCCCTTCCTCGAGTCGGAATTCCTGCCCGGGCCGGCCGTGCAGAGCGACATAGAGCTGTTGGATTTCGCGCGCCGGCGCGGCGGCACGGTGTTTCATCCGACCAGCACCTGCAAGATGGGGACTGACGCGATGGCGGTGGTCGACCCCGAGCTCAGGGTGCGCGGGATCGAGGGGCTGCGCGTCGCCGACGCCTCGATCATGCCGACCGTGGTGTCGGGCAACACCAACGCCGCGACGATCATGATCGGCGAGAAGGCCGCCGATCTGGTGCGCGCGCAGGTCCGGTTGGCCGCCTGAGACGGCAAAGATGTAGGCACGGCCTGCCGGCTGTGCAAAAATGCCGCACATAATTGCGAGATGAGAGAGGGCGCAAGATGACTGAGAAAACCGCGCAATCCGTCGCGAACCTGGGCTATCACGCGCACATCTACTACGATCCGGCGAAGACGCGCGGCGCCGTCGAGCGGATATGCGCCGCGGTCAGCGACAAATTCCCGGTCGAGATCGACGGCTTCCGCGACGAGCCGCGCGGGCCGCACCCGATCTCCAATGTCCTGGTCATCTTCAAGCCCGACCAGTTTGCCCATGTCGTGCCGTGGCTGATGCTGAACCGCGACGGGCTCGACGTCCTCGTCCACCCGCTGACCACCGATGCCGTCGAAGATCACAGCCTCTACGCGATCTGGCTCGGCAATCCGGTCCCGTTAAAGCTTCATACGCTGCCGCGCGGCCGCGGCGGGCAGCTGCCGAGCGGCGTGACCGCGTAGGGACCGCTTGCGTCTCGCCGGCCTCGCGAAAGAGCGGCCGGGACGGCCGCGGTCCGTTTGGACCGTTTGATCGAAACCTCTCGTCGGGATTTGAACGCGATCGCGGTCCTGTGCCTGTCGCGGGCCGCGCGGTACAAGTCCAGCGATCAGCGATGTCCACCGCCGGGAGTCCCGATATCGTGGACGAGACCCTCTTGGCGCAAGCGGTTTATCAGTTCACGGTGCTCGGCCATGGCCTGGGCAAAGCCAGGTGATGGTCCGACCTGGCCAGTGGCAGATGCTGCCGGTCCAAGGACCCGACCGAGTCGGCCGGGACATTCGCTTGCGTCGGCGGCGGATGTCAGCGCGAGCGCGACGGCGACGGCGCCGGCGATCAAGATCGTCCTCATTGCGGTACTCCTCCAACGCGCCTCGTCGGATGAAAGTAGCGGTCCCCGTCCAAAATCAATGTGAGGCTCGTCACTCGCGACGATTTTTTTTGCGAGGCGCTCCTGCTCGACCACCGGCGACCGGCTCCGCAGCAACGCCGGTCCGGTCTCAGAGATATTCTTTGCGCGGGGTGAACTCGTCGTAAGAGATGGCGTAGAGACGCAGTAGGTTTCCGCCGTCAAAGGCCCGCCGCCCCGGCGGGCGATGTTGCGGAGGCGCCCATGGTCCGCGAACCCATCCTGACGCCGGTGCCGATCGACGCATTGCGTCCGACGCAGATCACCGTCGGGATGGAGGAGGTGCGCGCCAAGAGGAAGGAGTGGCGCGAGAAGGGCGATGACCGGGCCGGCGCCTTTCTGGGCAAGCACATGATCCCGGTGGTGCTCGGGCCCAAATCGCGCTCCTACGTCACCGACCACCATCATCTCGCCCGTGCCCTCCACGATGAAGGGGTGCCGCATGTCCTGACGACGCTGGTGGCGGATCTGAGCCGGCTCGACCAGGACACGTTCTGGGTCGTTCTCGACAATCGCGGCTGGATGCACCCGTTCGACGCCAGCGGAAAACGCCGCGATTACAAGGCGATCCCGCAATCGGTGGCGGAGCTGATCGACGATCCCTATCGCTCGCTCGCCGGGGCGTTGCGGCGCGCCGGCGGCTTCGCCAAGGATACGACGCCGTTCAGCGAGTTCCTGTGGGCCGATTTCCTGCGCCGGCGGATCGCGAAGAAGCGCATCGCAAGCCACTTCGATCAGGCGGTCAAAGAGGCGCTGCGCCTCGCCCGCCTCCATGAGGCCGATTACCTGCCCGGCTGGTGCGGCCCGGTAGACGAGTAAGCCGGGCAGGGCAGGGGCGCGCGGGGCGGGGGCGGGGCCTGCCAAAACCCCTCCCATTCGCGCCGAGATAGGTTATTCTTGCCGCAACGATCGAGCGAGGAGTCGTTCCATGCTGCCACCGAAAGAAAACGAACTGATCACCCGCGTCGGGCAGGGGACCCCGATGGGCAACGCGATGCGGCGGTATTGGATCCCCGCCTGCCTCGGAACCGAGATCGCCGAGCCCGACAGCCCGCCGGTGCGGGTGCGGCTCATGGGCGAGGATCTCGTCGCCTTTCGCGACAGCGAGGGCAAGATCGGCCTCGTCGACGAGTTCTGCCCGCACCGCCGCGTCTCCTTGTTTTTCGGGCGCAACGAGGAATGCGGCCTCAGATGCGTCTATCATGGCTGGAAATTCGACGTCGAGGGCAATTGCCTCGATCAGCTGAACGAGCCCCCGGAGCATCAGTTCAAGCAGCACATCCACATTACCGCCTATCCGACGGTCGAATTGGGCGGGATCGTCTGGGCCTATCTGGGGCCGCCCGAAAAGATGCCGGCGCCCCCCAAATTCGCCTGGACCCAGGTGCCGCAAGCGCGCCGCCATGTGTCGAAAGTGATCGAGGAATGCAATTACCTGCAGGCCCTCGAAGGCGGCATCGACACTTCGCACGCGCCGATCCTGCATCGCCTCCTTACCGATAATTCGACCCGGGGCGGGATCAAGCCGTCCTCCCCGTTTGTCCGCGGCAAGGCGCCCAACCTCGTCGTCGACGTCACCGATTACGGCTATCTCTATGCCGGCATCCGGCCATTGGGCGATTCGGACGTGCACATCCGCACCTATCATTTCGTGATGCCGTTCCACCAGATCCGCCCGTCGCGCTCGGAATCGGGGATTGCGTGCGATGCCGGCCACATCTGGGTCCCGATGGATGACGAGAACTGCATGGTCTACAACTGGATGTATTCGACGACCGGCGCGCCGCTGACCGAGGAGGACCGGCGCGAGCGCGGCATCGGCAACGGCCCTGACTTTGTCGACCAGAAGACCTTCCGGTCGAAGCAGAACCGGTCGAACAATTACGGGCTCGACCGCGAGGTGCAGCGCACCGAGAGCTATACCGGGATCGACGGCATCAACCAGCAGGACCGCGCGCTGCAGGAGACGATGGGGCGCATCGTCGACCGATCGAAGGAGCATCTGGGTCCGGCCGACAAGGCGATCGGCCAGGCGCGCCGCATGTTGCGCCAGGCGGTGAAGACGGTCGAGGCGGGCGGCACGCCCTACGGCACCGGGACGAGCTATTACGCGATCCGCGCCGGCGAGGAGGTGCTGGCGCGCGACGCCGACTGGCACCAGATCATGGCGCCCGACATCACCCGGGAGAAGATCCTGCAGACCGTGTGAGGGGCGCTGCCGGAAACCGGTTGGGAGCGGGTGTGAACAAGGGCGCGATCACAGCGGCCGAACTGGCCTACATCTGTCACTTCCAGCCGGAGCCGGAAGGGGGATACACGGTGACCTGTCCCTCGCTGCCGCCGGTTGTCACCTATGGCGAGACGCTTGATGAAGCTCGGCAGAACGCGCGCGAAGCCATCGAGCTGTGTCTCGAGGTGCTGAAGGAAGATGGCCAGCCCATCCCCCCAACCGATCGCGATCCCCGCAGGCCATTTGACGCGTTGGTCCCGGTAACCATTCCGCGGGGATGACCCGGCTCCCCGCTCTTCCCAGCTCGAAGGGTAATTTCAGCGTTGGAGCGTGCCGGATTTCGCGTGGTGCGGACCAAAGGCTCGCACTACTTTCTACGTCATCAGACCGACCGACAAACTGTCGTGCCCTTGCATCGTAAGGATCTACCGGTGGGTACGCTCCACGCCATTCTTCGACAGGCTGGTCTCACCACCGAAGAGCTTGCCGATCTCCTTTGATACCTCGGGGCGTTCGATCGTGACGACGATAACCGCGCCGTCGATGTCGTAGGAAACCATCGAGGCGTCGGTCATTCCTGCGATCTCCTACATCGGGCGGCTCAGAGCCGGGACCGGCAATCGGCTGAAAGCGGCACGGCTTGAAAATCACGCCGGTTGGTGTCGCGGTTCTCCAGGTTGACGAACAGGCATTCGTCGTGGACGAAGTGCGGCCCGGCGTGCCAGGTCGCGACGTGCAGCTTGATCCGCATGGTGCTGAGTTTGTCGCGCGACGCCAAGGGGCACGCGCAATAACCGCGCCCACAAAAAAACAAGCCGCACTCGTAGCGATCTCAAGAATCTATTTTTCTTTTTCATAATGGTATTTAGGACCTCCGACAAGCTCCCCTGATAATAAATCCCCATCCGAGGATTAAATATTTCTATATCGCTAAACTCATAATTCTCAGATTTTTTTTGTTCAACGCGGAATATATAAGAAGTTGTGTTACGAGATAAGCGGCAAAAGCGCTGATGAGCTGCTTGGTGATATCATTGAACGGGCATCCGGGCCGATATTTCACGATGAGGCCGACGAAAGTCGGGCCGGGCATCGTGGGCGTGCCGATGAAGATCGAACGGCCGGAATCGGCGCATCCTTGCCGGGTTCGAGACCGCGCAACCGTCATTCAGAAGAAGACAGGCCGACCGGTCCAGTTCGAGATTACCGAACAGACCCGAGCCGAGATCCGAGCCTGGCTTCCCGAAGTCGAGGCCAGAAACGGACGACACCTCTTCCCGAGCCGCTTCCGGGCTCAGCCGCATCTGTCGACACGACAGTATGCGCGGATGCCCGGTCCATGGCGACCAGCGGCAAAGGCACCGGCATCGTCGGCTACAACGTGCAGACCGCCGTCGACGCCGAGCATCATCTGATCGTGGCCCACGAGGTGACCAATCAGGGGAACGACCGCGGCCACCTCGTGCCCATGGCGCTAAAGGCGCAGCAAGCGACGGGGAACAAGCCTCGCTCATGCCGTACGTGCCAATCGACCAACGGGAGTCCCGACCGTTACACCCGGCAAACACGGCACGTCGTCCACTGTCGCATCACGCGTTATTCCACGGCCTCGGTCGACTCCAGCGGTTCAGTCATGGTCGCGCGAACGGCCGGAATCGGCGCGAAGGCGTCAGCGGGTGACACAGAGCGGGAATGGCGGCTCGCCACCCCTATTCGGCCGATCCCGTGCGCGAGCCATAAGAGCCACCTCGGGATCACGAGCGGCCGATCTCCCGTCGAGCAATGAATGGCCGCTATGGTCTGGAGGACCGAGTTTTCCAAAACGGCCCTAACCTATTGATGCCGGCTCGACACCGAGCCCACCGTTTGCCAAAAAAGAATGTTGATTGATCGGCGTTTCTCGGGGGTTTGAAGCCCGCGCCCCCCACCCGTCCGCATGCTTCAAGAAAAAGACAGACCGGCCAGTGCAGTTCGAAATCACCGAACAGACCCGAGCCGCGATCCGCGTCTGGCTCCCCGAGGTCGAGGCCAGGAGTGGGCGATATCTTTGTTGAAGAAGTAGGTTTCTGACCGATCGGGATAGCGACGATCGGGGCCGATACGCGCACCGGTCGGCCGCTGACCTTTGGTCATTTGGACCGGCCGGTTGTTTTGAGCGCCGGCAGGGGGGAGCCAGGGCTTGCGGTGCGTGGCCAACTGGCCGGGATACGCTCAACATTGCAGCCCTCCCGCAGCACCGATGGCTTTACCCAGCGTAGAGCGGCTTCAGCTCCATTACAGCGATAGTCGGAACCGGTGGTAAAACGACACGTCGCGCGAGGAATCCGGCCGATGACCAAGAGGGACTTTTGGCAGCAGCCGACTGCGGAGTTGTTCGCGGAGCTGGCCAGCTCGAATGACGGGCTCGCTTCGCATGAAGCAACCTCGCGGTTGGTGCGGTACGGCAGCAACGATGCCACCGCGCCCAAACGGTCGGCGGCTTGGCTCCGGAAATGACGCAGGACCTGCCAGGCAGGATGCAGCCGCTCCTCAGTCACCGCGTTGGGGCCGTATCGCGCGAGGCGGAGCGCGGCCTCCGCGGAGGATAGCCCGGCCGTATCAGCAGTCGCGGTGGCTGCCAGATCCGCGGTGACCGGATCGGTGACCGCAGGTGGGCTGCGGGCGTGCATCAGGCGTGCTGCCGTCAATCCTCTGAGCGCGACCGCCCGCCCGCCGGCGGCAAGACGCTCGATGCACTATAAGCTAAAAAGCCGGAAACACCGGTGCCGGAACGATGTGCTGTTCGACCTTGCGAACCCCCGGAAGGTTTTCCGCCGCGATGCGCATCGCGTGGCGCTCCTCTTCGGGCTGATCGGAGGAGAACCAGAGATGCACGACCTTGTCGCGAACGATGATGTCCGCCGCCCAGACCTTCGCCCACTCCTGTCCACTAAGCTCGGCGAGCAGCTTTGCGCGCATGCCGCGGTCATCCTCGCCCTCGCTCGCCGGCACCCGGGGTGCGGCCGACAGGGCTCGCACGAGGTTCGCCCGGCTGACGATGCCGATGACCCTGCCGTCGCGGAGGACCGGGACGCGCTTGATCCGTCTCGTCTCGAGCAGGTTCGCGATGTCGGCGAGCTCGGTCGTGTCGCTGACCGTGACGACGTCGCGCGTCATGATGTCGCTTACCTTGCGGCCATGCGATTTGACGTATTCGCGGGCGAGCTCTCGGTCCGAGGCAAGCGAGTCGAGCCACCGCGAGCGCCGGCGCCCGGTCGGGTGCTCGGTCCCGGTCTCGGTGCGGTGCAGCAGGTCGCCCTCGGTGGCGACGCCCACCAGCCGATTGTCCGAGTCGATCACCGGGACCCCGCTGATGGCCCGTTCGGATAGGAGCGTCGCCAACTCCTGCACCGATGCGTCGGGACCGATGGTAATCACGTGGGTCGTCATTATGTCCATGGCGCGCATAGCCCTTGCTCCCATGCTGGTTTGCCCCCTTGGTAACTAGACCCAACGCGCAGCGCTGCATTGACGCAGATCAAGCGGCGTTCGCCGGCGCGCTACGCGATGCGCTCCCACAGGCCGGTTTCGTCGTCGAGCCGGTCCTGTTCGATCCCGCGGAAGTCGCCGTGCGAGACGATCCCGACGACCCGGCCCTCGTGCACGATGGGCAGATGACGACAGCGCGCATCCTGCATCAGGCGCAGGGCCTCAATCACGGTGTGATGCGGCGCCATCCTTTTGGGATCGGGGGTCATGACCTCGGCCAGCGTCGTTTCGGCCGGGTCTTTCCCCTCGGCCAGCATGCGGTCCACCGCGTCGCGTCCGGTGAAAATGCCGAGCAGGCTGGCGTCGTGGCCGGTAACCAAAACCGCGCCGACCCGGCGCTCACGCATGTGCCGAGCCGCCTCCATCACACTCGCGCTCACCGGGAGCATCAACGGGTTCTGGTCGCGCAGCAGATCAGACATCTTCCGCATCGTGGTCCCCCAGCCGTTAGGTGACAGAACGCCCGTTCACCGCCCGATCAGGACAGAGCACGGCGCAAGGCTCGCGAGCTTTTGCGAGACGCTGCCCAGAAAGAGACCAGGAAGCCGGCCCATCCCGCGGCTGCCGACGACGATCAGGTCGATCGCGTGCTCGCGCGCAAAATCGAGGATTCCGGTGGCGGGATCATCGCCGGTGCGTTTTTCCGAGTGGAACCGAACGACGCCGTGACGCTGCGCAATGGTCTGGCAGCGAGCCAGGTATTCGGCGGCGGCATCGACGCGCGCCCTTACCGCGGCGCTCGCTTCCAGCCCCTCGGAGCGAGCGACGGCAAGGACGTCCGCGGCGCCGAAATTTCCCGGATCGATGACAGCGAGCGCGGTCAACGAAGCTCCCATCTTGGCGGCCAGTTCAGCCGCGATCTCGACGGCTTTCAATGCCGCGTCAGACCCGTCGTCGGCGACCAGAATATGCTCCAACATTGCCTCCTAGAGTCCGATATGGGCGAGGGCTATCAGGCGCCGGGCCGGGATCGCGATCAGTGATGCCCGCCGCCGTGCCCCCACCACTGCCGTGCCCGCCGCCGCCATGGAACTCGCGACCGTGCTCCCCGCCGCCATGGAGCTCGCCGAGGCGTTCTCCTGGTACGGTATCCCGACACATTTGGCGGGCCGCTCCGCGGTGCCTTCCTCCACCGGCGCTGACATGCTCGCCGTCGCGCGCGTGAGCGAAGTCTCGCTGGTCGTGATGGGAGCCTACACCCACAGCCGCCTGCGCCAGTCCTTCCTCGGCGGCGCGACGCGCGAGGTGCTGGCCGAGGCGACGATCCCGATCCTGATGAGCCACTGAGGAATTTCGGTTGTCCATTCAAACCCATATCCATTGATTCAGCCAGATCGGTCTCGACGATGTGCCCGAGGTCGGCGGCAAGACCGCGTCGCGCTTGGCGCGGCCGCGGTTTGGGGCGAGCTGCGCCGCCTCATGGCTTTCGATCATCACGATTTGGCGCTGCTCGCCGAACGCGCTGCGGCGGCCCGACGCGACATCGCCCATTAATCCCGCGCGGGCAGCAGCAAGCCGGCGGCGAGGCTCATGCGAATGAGTTCGGACAGGCTGCGGGCCGCCATTTTGTTCATGATCCGGGCGCGATGGATCTCGACCGTGCGCGGGCTGATCCTCAGGTCGTAGGCGATCGACTTGTTGGGCAATCCGGCGAGCAGGCCTTGCAAGACCTCGCGTTCACGCGGCGTCAACAGGGCGAGCTTGGTGCTCGCGGTTGCTGCAACCGGATCCCGATCAGGGGACTCGGCGAGCCGGGCCAGAGCCGCCGCGGCGCTGTTTATGATCGCCTCGGCAGGAAACGGCTTTTCGATGAAGTCGACGGCGCCCGCCTTCATCGCCCGTACCGCGAGTGGCACATCGCCATGCCCGGTGATCACGATCAGCGGGAAGGACAGCGCTTCATCGATCAGCCGCTGCTGCAATTCGAGCCCGTCCATCTCGGGCATCCGGATATCGGCGATCAGGCAGCCCGGGCGCAAGCTCGGCGCGGCCGAAAGAAATTCCGGCGCCGAAGCAAAGGCACGCACGGTGTAGCCCCGCGTCACCAGCAGTAGCGAAAGCGAATCCCGCACAGCTTCGTCATCGTCGACGATATAGACTAACCGGTCAGCCGGCACCGTTGTCTCCCTCGGCTGGCATCGTCGGCAAGTTAACGCGGAACACGGTGCCGCCTTTGGTCCGCGTCGCATGGGTGAGGCGACCGTGATGCGCCTCGACAATCTCGCGGCAGATCGACAGGCCGAGACCCATACCGGCCTTCTTGGTCGAGACGAAGGGTTGGAACAACCGATCGGCCATTTCGGGCGCGATCCCTGGTCCGGTATCCGCAACCGTCACCTCCACCATGTTCGGTAATGCGCACGTGCCGATTACCAGTTCGCGTCGATCGACTTGCTCCATTGCTTCGATCGCATTGCGCACGAGATTGAGCACGACCTGCTGGATCTGCACGGCGTCGGCGAGGATCGGCGGCATCGCAGGGTCGAGTTCGAGGGTCACGCGCACGCCGGATTGCCGCGCTCCGACCAGTGCCAGGGCGAGCGCTTCTTCAACCAATTTGTTGACGCTCTCGGCGCGGCGCTCGGTTTCCCCTTTGCTGACGAATTGACGTAAATGGCGGATGACGCCGCCGGCGCGCTCGGCCTGGGCTAATGCCCGCCCCATCAGATCGTCGAGCCGCTCGGTCGCGTCGGCGGTGCTGTGAAGCAAGTGGCGGGCGGCCTCGAGATAATTCGTCACAGCGGTCAGACGCTGGTTCAACTCGTGCGCCATGGTGGAGGCCATCTGGCCCGTGACGCTGAGACGCAAGGCATGCGACAGCTCCGATTGGAGGTCCTGGAGGCGCCGCGCGACCCGCTGCTGTTCGGTCAGATCGCGCACGAACCCCGTGAAATAGCGGCCCGCGGCGAGGCGAAATTCACCGACCGCCAGTTCCATGGGGAAGGTATCGCCATTCTTGCGCAACCCGACTACGACGCGCCCGATGCCGATGATGCGTCGCTCGCCGGTGGTGAGGTAGCGTTCGAGATAGCCGTCATGCGCTTCGCGGTAGGGGGACGGCATCAGCAGGTTGACGTTCGTGCCGACGACTTCCTCCTCGCCGTAGCCGAACAGCCGCTCGGCGGCGGAACTGAAGGATTGGATGGTTCCGCGCGCGTCGATGACGACGATGGCGTCCGGCATCGTGTCGAGGATTGAGCGCAACCGCGATTCGCGTTCTCGCTGCGCCAGCTCGGCGGCCTTGCGATCGCTGATGTCGCGGATGATGCCGACGAAGATGGTCTGGCCCTCGGCCTGCGCCTCGCCGACAAGCAGGTCCATTGGGAAAATCGACCCATCCTTGCGCCGCCCGGCGACCTCGCGGCCGATGCCGATGATCTTCTTTTGGCCGGCTTCCGTATAGTTGGCGAGATAGCCGTCATGTTCGCTGGCATAAGGCTCGGGCATCAGGATGTTGACGTTGTGGCCGACGAGCTCTTCGGTGGGGTACCCGAATATCTGTTCGGTCGCTTGGTTGACGGAGCGAATGACGCCGTTCTGGTCGATGACGACGATGGCGTCGAGAGCGGCCTCGATGACCGCGCGAAACAGCGGGTCGCCGTCGCCTGTTTCCGTACGTTGAGGCGCGCTCGTTGCCATCATGCGTCGCCGCCGGTTCTTTGCCATCAAACGCTCGATCGCCGAGGCGGATACGGGGGGCTCCCCCGATGCTCAGCAGCATAATCGGATGCCACGATCAGGGAACAGCATTCAGCGTCGCACAGGCCGATCAGGGCTGATCGAGCGACTTCCTGACGCGCACCGCGCCCGGCTCAGAGGGATCGGGCGACAGGACGAACCCGAGTTCGCGGCACATCGCCAGCATCGGCCGGTTGTCGCGCAGCACCTCGCCGACCAGTTCGCCGATGCCATATTGCCGGGCGATCGCGATCAGCCGGTTCATCAGCCCGTAGCCCACTCCACGGCCATGCCAGTCGCTGCGCACGGCGACGGCATATTCGGCTGAGAGCCGGTCGGGGTCGGCAAAGTATCGGGCGATGCCAAGCACGGTGCCGTCACTTAGCGCGACGAGGGCCATCTCGCGGTCATAGTCGATCTGGGTCAGCCGCGCCGCGAGAGCGTGCGAGATGCCGTGCACCGGGGTGAAGAAGCGCAGCCGGAGATCCTCCGGCGTCATATGCGCGGCGAGGTCGTGCAGCAGCTTCTCGTCTTCCGGCCGGATCGGCCGCAGCTCGATTTCGCTGCCGTCACGCAGCTCTTCGGTGCTCGCGAGCGCTTTCGGATAGGGCGCGATGGCGAGCCGCGCCGCCCCGGCGACAGAGGCCGGCGCGACCCGGATGCGCGCATCGATCGCGATCACCCCGGCGGCGTCGACGAGTAGCGGGTTGATGTCGAGCTCGCAAATTTCGGGGTGCTCCGCGGCGAGCTGGCCGATACCGATCAAGACCTCGCCGATCGCGTCGATTGCTGCCGGCGCGTTGCCACGATAGGGCTGCAGCAGGCGCCACACCCGGGTGCGCATCATCTGGGCGCGTGCGAGGAGCGGATTGAGCGGCGCCAACCCGACGGCGCTGTCGTCGATAACCTCGACCGCAGTGCCGCCCTGGCCGAACACGACGACCGGCCCGAACACGGGATCCTCCGTCAGCCCGGCCAAGAGCTCGATCGCACCCGGGCGGCGCACCATTTGCTGTACGAGAAAGCCATCGAGGCGCGCCGCGGGTTGCGCCTTCTTCACCCGCTCGATCATCAGCGCCGCCGCATTGCGCAGCGCGGCTGCGTCGGCGAGATCGAGAGCGATGCCGGCGACATCCGATTTATGAATGATGTCGGGCGAGCGGATCTTGAGCGCCACCGGAAACCCGATCGCCGCCGCCGCGGCGGCGGCTTCCTCGGGGTCGGCAGCTTGGCGCGAGGCGGGCAGCGGGACCCGGTAGGCGGCCAAGACCGCCGCGACCTCGACCGCGTCGAGCCACGCGCGGCCGGCCGCCAGTGCCGCGGCGATCGCCCTTTGGGCCGCCCCGATGTCGGGCTCGAAATTGTCGGGCCGGGCCGGCGGGGCCTCCATCAGCAAGGCCTGGTTGCGCTGATAGCGCACCCGGTGCAGGAACCCGGTCACCGCCTCCTCCGGAGTGTCGAAGGTCGCGATGCGCGCTCTATTGAAGAGGGTGCGGGCGGCTCCCGCCGACTGTTCGCCGAGCCAGGCGGTGAAGAGGTTGCTGGCATGCCGTGCCGCCGCGGTGACCCTGGCCACCTTGTCGATCACCGTGCGCGCCGCCTCTTCGGGCGAGGCGAGCGCGGTCGGGCAGTTGAGTACGAGGACCGCGTCCACCCCGTCATCGGCGAACAGCGCCTCGAGGGCGGCGCCATAGCGCGATCCCGGCGCATCGCCGATCAGGTCGACCGGGTTACCGTGGCTCCAGGTCGGCGGCAAATGACTATCGAGCCGCGCGATCGTCGGCGCGGCGAGAACGGCGAGCCGGCCGCCAGCCGCTTCGAGCGCGTCGCTCGCCAACACCCCGGCGCCGCCGCCATTGGTGAGGATGGCGAGCCGCTCGCCATGCTGTTCGCCGGTCAACGCCAGCGTCTCAGCGGCATCGAACAGCTCGGCCATGGTATCGACGCGCAGCATGCCGGCGCGGCGGAAGGCGGCGTCGTAGACCCGGTCGCTGCCGGCCAGCATCCCGGTATGCGAGGCGGCGGCGTGCGCCCCGCCGCTCGACCGCCCGGCCTTCAGTACCAAGACCGGCTTCAGCCGCGCCGCGGCGCGGGCGGCCGACATGAATTTGCGGCCATGCGTGATGCCCTCGACATAGAGGAGGATCGCGCGAGTATGCGCATCGGCAGCGAGGTAATCGAGCATGTCGCCGAAATCGACATCGGCCATGTCGCCCAAAGAGACGACATGCGAAAACCCGATTGCGCGCGGCGCCGCCCAGTCGAGCATCGCGGTGATCATCGCGCCGGATTGGCTGACGAAGGCGATCTCGCCGGGCGGCGGCGCGAGATGCGAGAAGCTGGCATCGAGCCCGATCCCGGGCACCATGATGCCGACGCAGTTGGGACCGACGAGGCGCGAGAGGTAGGGGCGCGCGGCATCAAGCGCGGCCTCTTGCAAGGCCCGCCCGCGCTCGCCCAGTTCGCCGAAGCCGGCGGTGATGACGACGGCCGCGCGAGTGCCGCGCGCGCCGAGCTCGGCGATGAGGCCCGGCACCGTATCGGGCGGGGTCGCGATTATCGCGAGATCGGCGGGGCGCGGCAGGCTGGCGATGTCGCGGTAGACCGGCATTCCGTCGAGCGTGCCGAGATGCGGGTTGACCAGCAGCAGCTCGCCCTTGAACCCGGCCCGGCGCAGGTTGCGGGCGAGCAGCGCGCCGACAGAGCCGGGCCGCTCGCTCGCCCCGATCAGCACGACGATTTCGGGGTGGAACAGCTTGGCGAAATTGCGAATGGACATCAGCGCAGCATCCCTACAGCCCTGGCGGGCGAGGCGCCTGTGGGGCCACCACCTTCACATCGCCGCCGCAACTCTGCGGAAGCGCAGCAGCGCCAAGCCGAAGAAGAGCCCGCCGATAACCGCGACGGCGAGGAATTGCGGCCACACCACGGCGATGCCCGCGCCGCGATAGAGGATCGCCTGAGCGAACGACACGAAGTGCGTCGAGGGTGAGGCTTCCATGATGGTCGCCAACCAGGGCGGCATGCTTTCGAGCGGCGTGTTGCTGCCCGACAGCATGTTCATCGGCAGCTGCACGAGAATGAACAGGAGACCGAGCTGCGGCATCGAGCGCGCGATGGTGCCGAGAAAAATACCGACCGCCGTGGCAAAGAACAGGTAGATCATGACCCCCAGCATGAACAGCGGTATCGATCCGGCGATCGGTATGCCGAGCAGCGTGCGGACGACGATCAACAACGAGAGCCCGACGGCGAGCGTGATCACCAGGCCGTTCGCCCACACCTTGGACATCGCGATCTCGAACGGCGTCAACGGCATGACCAGCAGATGATCCATCGTGCCGTGCTCGCGCTCGCGGACGATCGCCGCTCCCGCCAGGATGATGGCCAGCATCGTGACGTTGTTGATGATGCCCATCACACTGGTGAACCAGGCGCTCGTGGCGTTCGGGTTGAAGGCGAGGCGCACCGCCAGATCGACCGGTGGGGGCGGGGTTCCCTCCGCGCGCGAGAGGAAATCGGCGATCTCGGTGGTGATGATCTGCTGCGCATAGTCCGATCCGAGACCGGCCTGCACCATCGCGGTTGCATCGACGTCGAGCTGGATCGCGGGCCGGTCGCCGGCGCGAACATCACGCTCGAAATTGGGCGGGATATCAACGACGAAGGTGTAGCTGCCGGTGTTCATCAGCGGCACGATGTCCTTTTCGGCGATCGGCCTCGGCGTCTGGAAATAGGGCGGCAGGAAGGCATGCGCGATGCGGCGCGAGAGCACCGAATGGTCCTCGTCGACAATCCCGATCGAGGCGTTGTTCAGCTCCTGCGAGCTGCTGCGCGCCTGGGCGATCACCGCAATCGAGAAGGCATAGACGACCAGTCCCAGGAGCACGTAGTCGCTTAGGAAGCTGCGCAGCTCCTTGGTGCCGAGCCAGAAGGTGTTCGCGAGCTTGCCCATGTCGGTGCGCCCTAGCGCTCCCGCTTGCGCAGAAGGAGGAGGCTCAGCAGCATCAGAGCCGGGATGAACAGCGCCAGACCGGCCAGTTCTGTGACCAGGTCGTGAAACCCCAGCCCTTTGGTGAAGGTGCCGACGGCGATCGGGAGAAAATAGGTCATCGGAAACAAGCGGCCCATGATCTGCGCCATGCCCGACAGTGCCGAGACCGGCACCAGCATGCCGGCAAACGAAGTGGCCGGCAGGACGGTCAGAATGGCCGTGCCGAACAGCGCGGCGATCTGGGTCCGAGTGAAGGCCGAGATCAGCATGCCGTAGGCGGTCGTCGCGGTTACATAGATTACCACCCCGAGCAGCAAGGTGGGAAAGCTGCCCTTGAGCGGCACCCGGAAGAGGAACAGCGCCATCAGGAACATCACGCCAAAATTGACGATGGCGACCGCGATGTAGGGCAGCTGCTTTCCTATGAGAAATTCGATGCGGGTGACCGGGGTCACATAGAGGTTGGTGATCGACCCGAGTTCCTTTTCGCGGACGACGGCGAGCGCCATCAGGATCGCGGGAAACAGCGCCAACAGAAGCGAGATGGTCGACGGCACCATCGCGTAGATGCTGTCGAAATCCTGGTTGTACTTGAAGCGGATCTCGAGACTGGCGGGTTGCGGCTGGGTTCGCCCGGTCGTCTTGACGGCGGGGTCGCTCAGGTAGAGCTGATGCATCCCCTCCAGATAGCCGCGGATGGTCTGCGCCCGGAACGGCATCGCTCCGTCAACCCAGGCGCTGACCAAGGTTGGCCGACCGCGCGCGATGTCCCGCCCAAAGCCCGGCGGGATCTCGATGGCGGCCCTAATCTTGCCGTCTTCGAGCCGTTCTTCGAGATAGGCGTAACCGGCGAGCGGCGGCTTTTCCGTGAAATACGGCGACCCGCGCAGCTCTTCGAGATAGGCCCGGCTGTCATGGCTCTGATCGCGGTCGAGCACGGCAAATGACAGATTGTTGACGTCGGTCGAGATGCCAAACCCGAAGACCAGCATCAGGAAGGCCGTTCCGAACAGCGCAAACCCGAGCCGGATCGGATCGCGCAACAGTTCGAGCGCCTCGCGGATCGCGCAGGCAAAGAGCCGTTGCGGACTGAGGCGTGCCGCAACCCGCGCCGCCCGTTGCGGCGTACAGAACGGCAATCTCGCCGGTTCTTCTGCCGGACCTGCCGCGAGCGCGCCCAATGCTGCTTCAAGATAGCTGATGAACGCGTCTTCGAGCGTCGCGGCGCCGCGCGCCTTGACCAGTCCCGCCGGCGTATCCGTCGCCAGCGCATGCCCTGAATCCATCAGCGAAATCCGGTCGCAGCGTTCGGCTTCGTTCATGAAATGGCTGATGTTCCGCATCCGGGTGCGGATCGATCCGGAGCGGCTGCGCGCGCGCGCCGAAGCAGTGCGCAGCGGGCTGCCCGGCATCGCGTATATGCAAACCGACCCGAACGCGACTTGGCCGCCGCAGCTGCAGGGAAGCCCATCTCCATGATCGCGGGCGGTGGCACCGTCGCGCGCCTCGATGGTGTCACCCAACGCTATGGAAAGATCGCCGCGCTCGATGGCGTGACGCTCGCCCTGCCGGCCGGCGTTCTCGTCGGGCTCATCGGGCCCGACGGTGTCGGCAAATCCTCGCTCTTGGCGATCGTCGCCGGTGCCCGGCACATCCAATCCGGGACGGTATGGGTCCTCGACGGCGACATGGCGGATGCCGCGCACCGCGCCGCGATATGTCCGCGCATCGCCTACATGCCGCAAGGCCTCGGCAAGAACCTTTATCCCGATCTCAGCGTCGTCGAGAACATCGCGTTTTTCAGCCGCCTCTTCGGGCAATCGCGCGGCGAGCGGGAGAGCCGCATCGCCTATCTTCTCGACAGCACCGGCCTCGCGCCGTTCGCCGAGCGGCCTGCGAAGAAATTGTCGGGCGGCATGCGCCAGAAGCTCGGGCTGTGCTTGTCGCGCTCGTCCTTGGTTTCCACGGCCTTGGGGGTGAATTGCGCCTGGCTGGCGATGAACGCCACCTTGGCGGGGATCGGATGAGTGGGATAGGCGTCGACCACGATCCGGGCATCGGACCCGATCCTGACGCGGCCGGCATCCCCGGTCGGCAGGTAGACGTCCATGTAGACATAGGCGGTGTCGAGCATCGTGAAGACCTTGCCGCCCGCGGCCAGAACCTCGCCGACATTGGCGACCCGGTACTCGATCCGGCCGTCGCGCGGCGCGACGAGGGCGTTGTCGGCGATGTTGACCTTGTAAAGCTCCACATCGTGGTGCGCGGCGTCGAGCGCGTGCTCGGCCTCACCGACCTTGGCGATGGCCGCGTTGAGCGCGGCGGTCGCGGCATCCATCTGCTGGCGGCGCTGATCGAGCAGTTCCGCGGTGGCGTATCCCTTTGACACCAGGGCGCTGGTGCGATCGAACTCCTGCTTGGCAAGCCGAACCTGCGTCTGCTGCTGGTCGAGGTTCGCCCGGGCCTCGTCGAGGGCCCGCTGCGCCTGGCCTGCGACGGATTGGACCTTCTGGAGAGAGGCTTCGAGATCGCGCGTGTCCATCACCGCGACAACCGCGCCGGCTTTCACCATGTCGCCTTCATCGGCCGAGAGCGCGGCGATGCGGCCGGCGAATTTCGTGTCGATGTCGATCTCGTCGGCTTCAAGACGGCCGTTGCCAAAGACGATCCCGGGCGGCAGCGCCGTCGCGGAGTGGTTCCACCAATAGCCCGCGCCAAAGACGACGGAGAGCGGAACGAGCAACAACAAGCCATATTTGAGCCAAGGCCGCTTGCCATGCTTCCTATGCTCGGGCGGCAGGACGACCGGCAGGTTCGCCCCCGGCGCCGGCGCGATAAAGTCTGGGCGCACCTCGGCCCGATGGCTGTCGGTACCGACGTCGTGGTCTACCGTCATTTAAGGCACCTGACAAATCCGCCGGTCTTCAGACTTGGAGGCAGCTGCCGACCAGATCTACGAGCTGGGCGACCGGAAACGGCTTTTCCATGACGGCGCGAACGCCCAGCGCGCCGGCGTGCTGGGCAATCCGGGCATCGAGACGCCCGGTGATCAATATGGCCGGCAGGAAAACCCCGTCGCGCTGCAGTTCCCTAACCACGTCGAGCCCGTCGAGCCCCGGCATGTGCTGATCGATGACCAGGCATTTTGCCGTGCGGCGTCGGTCATCCTTGAGGAATTCCGTACCCGAGGCATAGGTAAACACGGCAAAGCCACGGGTTTCGAGCAACACGCTCAGCGAATCGCAAACCGCGATATCGTCATCGACAATGCAAACCGGCCCCTGCGTCGCGATCTCTTGGTTCTGTGTCATTGTTACCGTCCGCCTTGCCGAACCCGCGACATCCACCGCGCGGCTCGTACGGGCTTGGCTCACGCCTCGCCGATCGCGGCCAAAGCGGTGCGGTCACGCAGCTCGATGTGTTGCGGTGTCGGAATGCCGATCGTGCCGTCGCGTTTGAACGCCGACATGACGCGGCACACGGTTTCGATCGTCAGGCCGAGATAATCGGCGATATCGGTGCGCGACATCGGCAGGTCGAGCGCGCGGGTCGCGTCGGGCCGGCCGAACATGTCCAAGAGAAACCTCGCCACCCGCTCGGACGCCGTCATTCGCCCCAACAGCATCATATGCGTTTGCGCATGGGCGAGGTCGCGCAGGGTCATGTCGCATAGGCAGCGCGCCACTTGCGCGTTCTCGCTGATCAGCCGCTCGGTGGCGCGGCGCGAATACCGCATCACGACGACGTCGCCCACGGCTTCTGCCGAAAAGCCGCGTTCGCTCGCGGTGTCGAGACCGAAACATTCGCCGCTGAAGCAGAATTCAGCGATATAGCGGCGACCATCGGCCAGAAGCTTGGAGATGCGGACCGTGCCCAAGACCACCTTGTACCAAGAGTCCGATGGATCGCCTTCGGCATAAATTTCTTGATCGCGGGCGAGGCTCCGGCGCGTTCCGATCCCCTCGAGCGCGAGGAGCGGATCGAGTTGGCCCGACCGCGCAATCGCCGGGTCTGCCAGGCCCCGCCCGTCAAATCCATCGTCGAAGCCGACGGCGCCGAACTGCTTGAACATCTGTGCCTCCATCCCCTTAAGGACCGCCGGCACGATGACGCGGGTTTGGGGCCGCCGAAATCCGGAATGGTCCCTACGGGAAATTACCTATCCGGCGGCAATCGATGGAGGATGGCCCCCGCGGGGATTCCGGGTGGTCTCAGCCAGCTGGCGAGGGCGCAGACGCGCGTTCGAGTGCCACGGCGAGCCTACGTGCCGCATTGAGCAGCGGCTCGCGGTGGATCTCGTCGATCGGCTCCTTCTCGTCAAGCGTGCGGGCAAGCTCATCGAGGATACTGGCAAACAGGAAATGGTGGAGGTGGATTTCCGCCACGCGTTTCTCCCCGCCCGGCCGAACCAGCCGAATCAGCACTCCCTCGGAATCGGCGCTGCCCTCGAAGGCACAATCGCGGCCGAAGCCGCCCATGTAGAACTTGTCGGGGAAGTCGGTGGCGACTTCCGCCTTATCGGCGATCGGGTGCATGGTGCTCCTCCTGCGGGTCAAGCCATTCAGCGGTCGGGGGCGCGGAGCGTGCCGATATAGGCGATCAGGTCATCGATCTCCGACCGCGTCAGAGCCAGATCCGGCATTGGGGCATGGGGATGCGACAGGAAGGTTCTCAGCTGATCGGTTGTCAGCCCGCCGTGTGCGATCGTGCGGAAGCTTGGCGGCCCCTGTTGAACCGAAGCCGCTGGAGTATCGCCGATCACATGGCAACTGGCGCACCACCGTCCCGCTAGTTGTCCGCCTGCCGAAACATCGGCGGCGGATGAGGGCGCCGTAGCTCCTATGCCGGCCGATATAATCAGGGCGAGAGCGCCCAATCCGCGACTCATGACGAGAGCCTCTCCCAAGCCAATCCGGGCGATGCTGCCGGCCTCGCGGCGGCCCAACGAAACCAGCGCGAGAGCGGACAATACGAAATGTTGCTCCGCTCGAACCCGGGGTTTCGGGCCCGTCGCATCGCAAAGGAGTGCGGTCCGATCTCCGACCCACAACTGCACGCTTCATGCATCGCCAGTTTCGACAGACGGTGAGCGGGCTGGAACCGGCCCCCGAAATTAGACAGGCGAAGGAGACAGCCTCATGCTGCACATCATACTCGTCGTCGTCCTCATCCTCGTCGTGCTGTCATTCTTTGGCGGCTACTCAGGCTATGCACCGCCCCATTACGGGTATGGCGGCGGCGGCGTTGGCCTCATCCTTCTGATCATCTTGCTGGTGTTACTGTTTCGCTGATGCTGGTCGTGCTGTCGATGGTGTGGCTGATGCGCGGCCATCTCGACGGGCATCCAGCCGATGTCGACCGGACGAGGTTCGCACGCCACTTCGTGGAGATCGGGCCGCTCGGCTTTGGATGGCTCGATGGATGTCGGTATCGTCGCCCCGCTCTGGGGGTGGGACAGCTCGGACTGGGGCGATCACCGGATAAATATCGACGCCAACCGGTTCAACGCCCTCAATCGCAATCAGCCGGCGATCGCCTCGGGCGCCTGGCAGCACAACCCCTCGCATCGCGGTGGCGTGCCGTATCGGGATCCGGCGGTGCGCGCCCACTTCCAGGGCGCCGCACCGACCGCGTCGGCCCGGGCTGCCCGCGGTTTTCCGGCCGTCGCGCCGCAAAACGAGCGCGGCCCAGCTGCCCCGGGCGCGAGGGCGCCGGGGCCGCAAAACGAGCGTGGTCCTGCCGCCCCAGCCGCGCGGGCGCCGGCGCCGCAGATCGAGCGTGGTCCTGCCGCCGCAGCCGCGCGGGCGCCAGCGCCGCAGATCGAGCGCGGCCCAGCCCCAGCAGTCGTGCGGGCGCCAGTCGTGCTGCGCCCGGGGCCACCGGTCGCGCAATCGTTCGGACCCGGACCGCAAGTGCGGGCCGAGGCCCAACGCGGACAGGCGAGCCGCGTGTCCGCACCGGCGCCTAGGGCTGCCGCTGCGGCGCCTGCGCCTAGAGCTGCGGCGCCCCCGCCGGCGCCTCGAGCCGCGGCGCCCTCGCCGCGGCGTGCGGCAACGAGGACAAGGGGCAACTGCTGAACATCCTCGGGCCGGGCGCGGCAAAACTGATCAGCTCGGGCGATCCGGTCGCCGACGCTGACGCCAGGCAGCGGCTGGCCGCCGAATATAACGCCAGCCACAAGATCGACCATGAAGGCGATGCCAAGGCAGTGCTGAGTATCGGTAAGGACGAATTTCCCTTGCCGATCCCGCTGGTGAAAGTGGGCTCCGCCTGGCATTTCGACACCAAGGCGGGCGAACTGGAGATCCTCAATCGTCGCATCGGCCGCAACGAGCTGAACGTGATCGCGGTCAGTCACGCATATGTGGAGGCCCGGCGCGAATATGCGGCGATGAATCGGTACGCAATGGTCGGGGCGAGTACGCGCAGAAGTTCCGCAGTTCCCCCGACAAACATGACGGGCTCTATTGGGAGGCCGAGAATGCCGGGGAGGAGAGCCCGCTGGGTCCGCTGGTCGCTAATGCTCAGGCCGAAGGCTATCGCCCAAACGCCGCCGGGACGCCAACGCCGTATCACGGCTATTATTTCAAGATTCTGACGCGGCAGGGCCCGAGCACCGCCGGTGGAGCCAAGGATTATGTCGCCGACGGCCATATGACCGGCGGTTTCGCGATGATCGCGTTCCCGGCGAAATACGGCGATTCCGGCATCATGACCTTCATCGTCGATCAGACGGGGGTCGTGTTCGAAAAGAATCTCGGCACTCGCACCGAGGCGATCGCAGGGCTGATCACGGCATACGATCCCGACCAAAGCTGGAAACCAACCCGGCCGTGACCGGAAGAAATCGCCGGAGCGATTTCCGATCAGATTGAATCGTCATTCTGCTGTTTCGCTGAGCTGGTCGCGGCTGTCAATTGGCGCCGACAGGCGATCGAACTCCCTTTTGGAGACGCCGTAGCATTCGCATGAGCGCTGCTCCAGCCCGCGGCGATCGATGATTGTCACGCTGCCACGCTTAGAGTGGATGAGCCCGGCACGCCGCAGCCCGCTCGCCGCAACCGTGACACCCGCCCGTCTTACGCCAAGCATCTTTGCGAGAAGCTCGTGCGTCAGGAGAAATTCATCCGATTGCACGCGGTCGCGCGTCACCGGCATCCATCGGCAACAACGCTGTTCCAGCGAATCATCTTCGGAATCTCCGGAAAGCCGCTATCCGCCCGTGACTGGGCCAAGCGCGGTCTATTTGATTTGGGTCAATGTGGCAGCCTGCGGCGCCCATCAGCATGACAGCCTCTCACCGAGGAGACTGATCATGAACGACCATCAGCTGCGTCAGCACGTGCTTGACGAGCTTGACTTCGAGCCCAGCGTCGATGCGACCCATATCGCCGTCGGCGTGCACGCCGGCGTCGTTACCCTTACGGGGCTGGTGTCGAGCTATGGCGAGAGACTAGCTGCCGAGTGCGCCGTTCGGAGGGTTAGGGGAGTCCGGGCGATCGCCGAGGAACTCGAAATCCATCTACCTTCCGATAAGAAGATCGCGGATACGGAGATCGCCGAAAGGGCGGTCGACATCCTCAAATGGAGGGTCGGCGTTCCGGCGAACCGCATCGCCGTAAAGGTCGAGAAAGGGGTCGTGACCCTGACCGGAAAAGTCGATCGGCGATTTCAAAAGCGTGAAGCCGAAGATGCGATTCATGCCCTTACCGGTGTCACCGGCGTGATCAATGGGATCGCCGTCAACCCGACGGTTCCCGTTCCGGAAATCAAGGCGAAGATCGAGCAGGCCCTGCGTCGCAGCGCCGAGCTGGATGCGTCGCGGATCACCGTTCAAGCCGATGGCGGCAAGGTCGTCCTCAGCGGCAAGGTGCATGCCTGGTTCGAACGCGGCATCGCCGAACGCGCCGCGTGGTCGGCGCCCGGCGTGACCGACGTTGAGGATCACATTCAAGTCGGGGGGTGATCACGCGAGAGCGAACCCGCTTGGTGTGGATCAAGGCTTCATAGTGCAGGTTTTGTCGCCGAGAAGCGCGGCAAAGACTGCTTTGGAGTCGAAGTGCGGCACGCAAAACCAGTCGATTGAGCCGTCTCGCCCGACTAAAGCTGCGGTATAGGTATCGCCGATGATCCCATAATCCTCGATCAGCGCGCTCATCCCAATACCCTGACGTGCCGCTACCCAAGACTGCGTAGTGCCGTGGATCTTGGGCATGATACAACTGGCTCCGACAATCGCCCATGACTCCGCTCGCCACGTACCGGCTTCAGTTTCACGAGGGCTTCCGCTTTGCGGACGCGGCAAGGCTCGCTCCGTATCTGGCGCAGCTAGGGGTTAGCCACGTGTATGCCTCGCCCTATTTGAAGGCGAGGCCCGGTAGCACCCACGGCTATGACATTGTCGATCACCGGCTGCTGAACCCCGAACTCGGCGACCAGGCCGATTTCGACCGGATGGTCGCGGCCTTCGCCGAACATGGTCTCGGGCAGATCCTCGACTTCGTCCCCAACCACATAGGGGTCGGCGGGGCCGACAATCCGTTGTGGCTCGACGTGCTCGAATGGGGCCAGGAGTCCGTATACGCCGGCTGGTTCGACATCGACTGGAAGCCGGACCACGCCTACCTGCGGGGCAAACTGCTCGTTCCGCTTCTCGGCGAACAGTACGGCATCGCGCTGAAGGCGGGAAACCTTGCCGTCAAGTTCGATCGCGATGGTGGAGATTTTGCGGTATGGGCGCACGATCGGCACAAGCTGCCGATCTGCCCACTGCACTATGGTCGGATCCTCGGTGATGCCCGTCCCGAGTTGGAGCGCATGGGCGATACCTTTGCTGGCCTGCCGGATTGGCGCCCGCAGATCGTTCGCCGTGCCGGCGATCTCAAGGCCGAACTTGGCAGGCTGGCGCGCGACGACGACGCGGTGCAGCAGGCCATCGATGCTTCGGTGAGCCGGCTGAATGGCGACCCAGCCACGCTGGACGCGCTCATCCGGGATCAGCATTGGCGCGTTGCGCATTTCCGCGTGGCCGGTGACGACATCAACTATCGCCGCTTCTTTGACATCAACGATCTTGCCGGGCTGCGGATGGAATTGCCCGAATTGTTCGATTACACCCATACCCTCGTGCTGCGCTTGCTGGAGGCGGGCGCGCTCGATGGCTTGCGCATCGATCACATCGATGGACTGTTCAATCCGAAGGCCTATCTAGATCGGCTGCGTGGCCAAGTCGCGCGTCCGTTCTATCTTGTTGTCGAGAAGATCCTCGCGCACCACGAGTCGCTGTGCGAGGACTGGCCCGTCGATGGAACCACCGGATACGAGTTCACCAATCTGGTGCTGGCGCTGCTCGTCGATCCCGCGGCCGAAGACGGGCTGACGCGCGCCTATGTCGAGTTTACCGGCGAGCGCCAGCCTTTTGCCGAGATCGTGCGGGCGTCGAAGATCCGCATCATGGAAAACGAAATGGCGAGTGAGCTTCATGTACTCGCGCGCGACGGCGCCCGCATCGCCCGGCAAAACCCGCGCAGTACGGACTTCACCGAAAACATCCTGCGGCGGGCAATCAAGGAGGTGGTCGCCTGCTTCCCAGTCTATCGCACCTATACCGACGGCGCGACCGCGCCCGCGGATTCGGACCGCCGCGATCTGCACTGGGCGTTCGGGCAGGCCCGCCGGTATGAAACCGACATCGACCCAAGCGTTTTCGATTTCCTGCAGGCCCTGACCTCGACCGATCTTGTCGCCGAACCGCGAAGCGGGTTCAGCCACCATTCCGTCGTGCGGTTTGCGATGAAACTGCAGCAATACAGCGGCCCGGTCATGGCAAAGGGGCTCGAGGATACTGCGTTCTATCGCTACAATCGGTTCCTCGCGCTCAACGAGGTCGGCGGGACACCCGACCGGATCGGCCTGACCCTGGCGGAGTTCCACCGCGCCAACGAACTGCGTGCGATGCGTTGGCCGCACTCCATGCTGGCGACCTCGACGCACGATACGAAGCACGGCGAGGACAGCCGCGCCCGGCTGGCGGTGCTCGCGGATATGCCAGACGAGTGGGGACGGCAAGCGTTCGCGTGGAGCCGGGTGCTGCGAGCGGCGCACGCAGACGTCGAAACCGCCGCTCTTCCCGATCGAAACGACGAGTACGCTTTTTATCAACTGTTGGTCGCCAGTTGGCCGGTCGAGTTGATCGGCGCCGAGGAACTCGACCCTGGTATCCTCACGTCGTATTCGCAGCGTCTGGTGACGGTGATGAGGAAGTCGATGCGCGAAGCCAAACTGCGCACGACCTGGGCGATGCCCAATGAGGAATACGAGCGCGGCGCATTGGCCTTCGTCGAAGCGGCTCTCGATCCTTCACGGTCCAGTGCTTTTCTGACGTTGTTTTGCCCCTTCGCGGAGCGAGTGGCGCGGCTAGGTGTTGGCAACAGCCTGGTCCAGACGGTGCTCAAGCTGACCCTGCCCGGCATGCCAGACTTCTATCAGGGCAGCGAATTGTGGGATCTAAACATGGTCGACCCCGACAACCGCAGACCCGTCGATTATTCTCTGCGGGAGAAGGCGCTGGCGGAAGTAAATGACGCACTCGCCCGGGACCGCTGCAGCACGGTGCGCGGTCTGATTGAGACTTGGCCGGATGGTCGAATCAAGCTCGCGCTCATCGCCACGCTGCTGGAGTATCGCCGCTGCCACCCGGACCTGTTTGCTGACGGCAGCTACGACCCCGTTATGGCCGAAGGGGGCCTGGCGGATCGGCTGTGCTGCTTTCTCCGGCAACGCGCCGATGCCGCGATCCTCGTCGCGGTGAGCCGATTTCCCGGGGCGTCCGAGCGTTCCGACGCGCCGGCCGATGACAGCGTGCCGATACCCGCCTGTCTGCAGAAAGCACGGTTGCGAGAATTGCTGACCGACCGCGCGGTGTCTGTCGAGGACGGCGCGGTGACGGCACGGCGGCTGTTTGCCGAACTGCCGGTGGCGGTTCTTGTCCCGACGTAACCCACCACGCTAGAGGCCCGAGGAAATCGCAGATGAGCGCATCGGACGTTCGCGTGTGGCCCGGCCGACCTGGTCCAATGGGCGCGACATGGGATGGTTCGGGCACAAATTTCACGCTGTTCTCGGCCCACGCCGAAAGGGTGGAGCTTTGCCTGTTCGACGACGGAGGCAAGCGCGAAATCGCACGGCTTCGATTGCCGGAATACACGCATGAGATCTGGCATGGCTATCTGCCGGACGTGCGGCCGGGTCAACTTTATGGCTATCGGGTGTACGGACCATACGAACCCGAGGCGGGCCACCGCTTCAACCACCACAAGCTGCTCATCGACCCCTACGCCAAGGCGCTCGTCGGTGCGCTCGAATGGGACGACGCTCTGTTCGGCTACAGGATGGGCGATGACGCGCAGGATTTATCCTTCGACGATCGCGACAGTGCGTCTTTCGTTCCGAAATGCCAGGTGGTCGACACTGCCTTCACCTGGGGACGGCGGCCGGATCAACGTCCGTGGCACGAAACCGTCATCTACGAAATGCATGCTAAGGGGTTCACGATGCGCCACCCGGAGGTCGGGGGCGCAGCGCGCGGAACGTTCGCCGGCCTAGCGGCGGCACCGGTCGTGCGATATTTGCGCGACCTTGGCATTACGGCGGTCGAGCTCCTGCCGATCCACGCGTTCATCCAAGACCGCCACCTGGTCGAGCGCGGCCTGCGCAATTATTGGGGCTACAATACGATCGGTTTTTTTGCGCCGCATCCCGAATATCTGGGAGCAGAGGGGCTCGGTGCGTTCAAGGCGTTCGTGCAGCAAATGCACGACGCTGGCATCGAAGTCATCCTCGACGTTGTCTACAACCACACTGCCGAAGGCAACCAATTGGGCCCGACCCTCAGCTTTCGGGGAATCGACAACAAGTCCTATTACTATCTGATGCCCGAGGCAGAGCGATACTACGGCGATTTCACCGGCACTGGAAACGCGCTCGAGCTTCGCCATCCGTATGTGCTGCGCATGGTAATGGACAGCTTGCGCTACTGGGTCCAGGAAATGGGTGTCGACGGCTTTCGCTTCGATCTCGCCACGACTCTCGCGCGCGTCAACGGCGAGTATACCGAGCATGCCGGCTTCCTCGACGCGATGGCTCAGGATCCCGCTCTGTCGGCGGTCAAGCTGATCGCCGAGCCCTGGGACACTGGCGCGGGCGGATACCAGGTCGGCAACTTTCCGCCGGGCTGGGCAGAGTGGAACGACCAGTATCGGGACACCATGCGCAGGTTCTGGAAGGGTGACGAGGGCCATCTGGCCGCCTTCGCCTCGCGGTTTTCGGGATCAGCCGACATCCACGGCCTGCGCGGACGCCGTCCCTGGGCGAGCATCAACTTCGTCACCGCCCATGATGGGTTCACGTTGCGCGACCTCGTGAGCTACAACGAGAAGCACAACGAGGCGAACAAGGAGGACAACCACGACGGGTCGGACAACAATAGCAGTTGGAATTGCGGCGCCGAGGGGCCGACCGACGACCCCGAAATCGCGGGGCTCCGCAAGCGGCAAATGCGCAATTTCCTGGCGACACTGCTCCTGTCGCAGGGGGTGCCCATGCTGCTCGGCGGCGACGAGGTAGGCCGAAGCCAGGGCGGCAATAGCAATGCTTACTGCCAGGACAACGAAATCAGCTGGATCGACTGGGAGGGCATCGGCAACGAAGGCAAGGCGCTTCACTCCTTCACTCGTAAGCTCATCCTGCTTAGGGGCGCACACATTGTCTTCCACCGCCACCGGTTCTTCCTCGGCCAGACCATCCCCGGCACCGAGGTCAAAGACATCGTCTGGCTGCGCCCGGACGGTGCAGAGATGGCGGAGACGGACTGGGGAAATGCGCAGGCAAGGACGCTCGCGGTGCGGCTCAGCGGCGAGCCTGGGCTCATGCACCTGACCGAGCTGGGCGAGCGGGAACCGGATGACACGTTCCTCATCCTTCTGAATGCCTCGCACCACGGCGTAACGTTCCGAATCCCGGGAGATCCAGCCGGTGCAAGCTGGGAGGTTGTTGTGGATACCGCGGTCGAGACGGAGGAGGAGATAGCGCAGACACATGCGGCCGGCGGCGAGACTTTGGTCGAGGCAAATTCGCTCCGCCTGCTGGTGCTGCATAGTCAAGCGGCGGGGTGAAGTTTTCCGCCGTTCCATGCCTCACGGTTTGCCCGCCGTCTTCACCCAGCTGCGCAGAACCTCGGCAACGCTCCACGCCTGGGCGATGCAACCGCGCGGCGCAAATGGCGGCTCGGCATCGAAGACTTCGCTGATCGAGCCGACACCGGCTTCGGTGAGGTGGGGTTCGAAGCCGGCGAGAAAGCCCCGTGCAACTGCCAGATCATTCGGATGGGTCTTAAGCCAGGCGTCGATGAAAGGGCCGATCAGCCAGGCCCAAACGGTGCCCTGATGGTAGGCGGCGTCGCGGGCGCGCAAATCACCCGAATAGGTCGGCTTGTAGTCTGGCTCGCCGGGGGCAAGGGAGCGCAGGCCCATCGGTGTTAGCAGCCGTTCGCGCACCGCCGCAACGACCGGCTCCCACCGAGCTGGGTCGAGCACCGGGTGATCGAGCGAAATCGCAAAAATCTGATTGGGCCGGAAGGACGCGTCGTCGCCCTTTTCGCCGTCGACCACGTCGTAGAGATAGCTGCCCTTATCGTACCAGAAGCGGCGGTTGAACGAGGCTTGCGCAGTCGCGGCGTGGGCGGCGATTTCCTCGGCTCCCCCGTCGCCGACCTCGCGCAGCCAGTTGGCTGTCAGGCACAGCGCGTTGTACCAAAAAGCGTTGATCTCGACCGCCTTGCCGCGACGTGGCGTCACTACCCAGTCGCCGACCTTGGCGTCCATCCAGGTCAGCTGGTAACCCTCCGCTCCCTGCGTCAGGAGCCCATCGCTCGGATCGACTCGGATGCCGAAGCGCGTGCCGGCGAGATGGTGGCGGACGATGTCCTTCAGGACTGGCAGCAGCAGTTTCAGCGTGGCCGTGTCGCCGGTGTGATCGAGATAGCGATGCAGCGCGTGAAAGAACCACAAGGTCGCGTCCGCGGTATGGTAGAGGCCCTGGGTGCGGCCTTCGGGAAACATGTTGGGGATCAACCCATCGCGCACGTAATGCGCGAAGGTGCGCAGGATCCAACCGGCCTCGTTCGCCCGCCCGGTCGCCAGGGTCAGGCCTTCGAGCGATATCATCGTGTCGCGGCCCCAATCGGTAAACCAGTGATAGCCGGCGATCACGGTGCGTATGTCGTCGCCTTCGGCGCGTGCCCGCGCCATGTCGGCGATGCGCCCGACCGGGGTGATGACGAAGTTCTCCGCAGCCAGTACGAGCTCCGCGGCAACGCCTTCGCGCACCGCCGGGTGCGCCATCGCGACGAGGCGGCGGCGACGTTCGAGCTCGTAGCGTCGCGCCTCTTCCGGGTCGAGCGCCAGCACGGTGTTCCAGGGTTCCGTCGCGGCTACCAGGCACGTCGCTTCGCCCTTACCCAGTTCGACGACGAAATATCCAGGACTCCATACCCAACCGCGCGACTCGTAGCCGCGCTGCGCTTCCGCTGGGAAGAAGCACTCGCGGCGGGAGCCGCCGTCGGCAACTAACCGCGCTGCCTTGCCGCCGACCGTGGTCATCCGCAGGATCGGCAGATTGGGGCCCGCGCTGATTTCGTAGAGGGAACCGCGCGCGGTGACCGCGTAGTCCGCGAACGGTTCGCTGACCGCGGCCTCGAGGGGACGGAAATTGATAAACGGTCGCAGCCGCAGCCGCACAAGGCGCTCCGAGGCAAGCAGCCGGAAGGTTACGTGTATGATGTTCTGCCGCGACACCAGCTCGACCGACTTTTCAATGAGGATCCCGTCGAGCTCATAGCGCCAGCTCGGCAGCCCGGTGGTCAGCGTGAAATCGACAAAACGGTCGTGCTCATCCAGGCTGGCTACGATGCCGTCGGCCAGCTCGACATCGACCCCGAGATCGTTGAACACGACCATACGGCCGTACGGCGGCGGCAACGCCGCGATCAACAGCCCGTGGTAGCGCCGGGTAATCTCGCCGGTGATGGTCGCCGAGGCGAACCCGCCTAGACCGTTGGTGACCAGCCACTCGCGCGGTACGAGCGGGGCAGGCCCGTCGTCTCGACAAATCCGTATGGGCTCAACCATGCGATGCCCGCTCGTCGGTACCGAGAAGAAGTGCGGATTGGCCGGGGATGTTCCATACACCGTCCTCGCCCGGCAGTGGTATGCCACTGCCGCCGTAGCGGGGGTCCTCGCTCGACCATAGCAGCCGCCAGCTCTTTCCCGCGACGGGTGCGAGCAGCGGCTCGGGGATGGGTGCCAAACGCAGATCAAGCCCGAGATTCACGATCAGCAACCGGTCGTGCCCAGTCTCTGCGGCGTAACGCAAGAGCCACGAAGTTTCGCTGATTACCGCGCCCTCGGAAGGGCGCGGCCGCCTCCCGATCACCGGGTCGTCGCGCCGCAGCGCCAGTAGATCGCGATGTAGCGCATAGGCTTGGGTGTGTCGCTCGCGCTCACCGTTATCGAGCTGCGAGCGGCGAAATGTTTCGGGATCGGCGGGATTCCCAAACCGTGCCTGGACATCCTCAGACGCAAGGCTCGGAAACTGGGCAAGAAAGGTGCGCCGTCCCTTGGCGACGCCGCGCGCCAGATCGTCTTTGAAATCGGCAAAATACAGAAACGGACTTGATGCTGAAAATTCCTGACCCTGAAACAGCATTGGAATTCCCGGCATCAAGAGAAGAAAACCGGTCATCGCCCGCCACGCTCCCGGGCTCGTCAGAGCGTGGCCGCGCGTTCCCGCGGCCGAGTTGGCGATCTGGTCGTGGTTTTGCAGAAAGACGACGAATGATTCTGCCGGCAAGTCCAAGGCCGGAGTGCCACGCGGCTGCCGTTGCCATCGCGAATACTGGCCTTGGAACAGAAAGCCGTTCGCCGCCGCCGCGACGAATTCCCCCGCGTGTCCCCGATAGTCGCTGTAATAGGCCTCACGCCGGCCGGTCAACGCGACCATCGCGCTGTGGTGGAAATCGTCGTTCCACAACGCGTCGAGGCCGTAACCGTGCTCCTGCGGCGACCGTAGCAATTGGGCGTGCTGGCGTTCGTTCTCGCCGACGACGAAGGTGAGGCGGGATCCCGCGGCTTTACGCACGCGCCTCGCGATGGCGGCGAGGATGTGATCGTCCGACGCGTCGAAAATTTGCTGCGTTGCATCGAGACGGAGCCCGTCCAGATGGTATTCGTCGATCCAGTACCCGGCATTCTCCAGGAAGAATTCGCGGACCGGTTCGGCATTAGGCCCGTCAAAATTGATCGCTTCGCCCCATTCGTTTGCATAGCGGTCAGTAAAATAATCGGATGAAAAGCGCTTCAGATAATTCCCGTCCGGACCGACATGATTGTAGACAACGTCCAAGATCACCGCGACACCGAGCCCATGTGCCCGGTCGATGAAACGGCGGAAGTCGTTCGGGCGGCCGTAGAGGCGCGTTGGTGCGAAAAGGTCGACGCCGTCGTAGCCCCATCCGAAACGGCCGGAAAAATCCGCCACCGGCATTAGCTCGACGCACGTTATGCCGAGCTCGGCTAGTGCGGGTAATTGCTTGGCGGCGGCGGCCCAGCTTCCTTCCGGGGTAAAACTGCCAATATGCATTTCATAGATGACCAAGCGCTCACGCGACAGCCCGCGCCATTTCTTGTCACTCCAGGCAAAATCCGCCGGGTCGATAATCTCCGACCAGCCGTGCGGCCCGTCCGGCTGGAAGCGAGAGGCCGGATCGGGAATACCCTGCGGTTCGTCATTGAGGCGAAACCGATAACGCAAGCCAGCGTGAGCGCGATCGATTTTGCCCGAAAAATAACCTCCAGTTTCCGGAGTCAGTACCTCGGCGCCATGCGCATCAAACTCCACCGCGACCTGACCACAGGCCGGTGCCCAAACGCGAAAATGGACACCGCCATTCGGCTGCGGCTCGGCGCCCATCGGCAAGCTGCGCACGGGCGTGCGGGGCAAAGGCGGCGGCGGAGGCACGGGGTGGCGGTCAGGAGGGCCAGGATTGTTGTCAGTATCCATGTCCAAGAAGGGTCCAGGAAGGCTAGGGCCAAAGGGTCAAATCTCGCCGATTCCGGTCAACATCGGCGCCCGTTTTCCGCTCCCCGCGCGAGGAGCAGATGTTCCAACAATATGTCGACCGCCGCGCACCATAACACTATTTCCGCCACCGAGAGGGACAGGAGGGCAGGTCGTAGGCCACCGCGCGAATCCCGGATCCGCGGAAATGGCAGAGGTGTCAGCGGCCGACACCGATCGGGGAATGCCCCTTCCCACCGGGTGCGGATTTCGCAGGATACCGCTGGGCGGCGACGGACAGGGTACTCCTATATAAGTCGGTTACGACGCCAAGGCCAACCGCCAGGCGGCGCCCCAGCGCGGCATCTCCCCGCCATTCCCTAACCGTCGGAACGCTGCCGCAAAACCCACATTCTTTCCCAAGATCCTCTACAAGGGGCGCGCGCGCATCCATTGCGGCGTTCCGGCCTTCTGCCTTGGCCCCGCCTCAGCGGAACAGCTTTGTTCGGCTGGTCCGGGATCGGCGCAGATCGGTCCGATCCGTGGGAGCTCAGGCGATATGCAAACCTACGACTACATCGTTGTCGGCGCCGGATCGGCCGGCGCGGCGGTGGCGCACCGGCTTTCGGCGGACCCGCGCAACAAGGTGCTGCTCTTGGAAGCGGGTGCGGCCAGCCACCCCTGGTCTTTCATTCCGGTCGGTATGGCCCGGCTGATCACCAATCCCGCGGCCAACTGGCTCTACTCCTCGGAGCCCGAGGCAAACACCAACGGCCGTCGACTCCCGGTGCCGCGCGGCAAATTGCTCGGCGGCTCCAGCGCGATCAACGGCATGGCCTTCGTGCGCGGCCAGGCGCAGGATTTCGACACCTGGGCGCAGATGGGCAACCCGGGCTGGAGCTACGAAGATGTCCTGCCGTTCTTCAGGCGGATGGAAGCCTACGAGGGCGGCGGCGATAGTGCCTTGCGCGGCCGGGGAGGCCCGCTGCGCGTCACCAATCCGGAGCCGCGCGATCCGATCTTCGCCACGATAATCAAAGCCGCCGCAGAGGTTGGGATCCCGCACAACCCGGATTACAATGGCGCCAGCCAGGAGGGCATCGCGATGAGCCAGGCGACGATCGCCGCCGGGCGCCGGATGAGCACCGCCCGCTGCTACCTGGACCCGATCCGCAACCGCCTCAACCTGCATATCGAAACCGGCGCGTTGACCCAGGCCCTCGTCCTTGACGGCAAGCGCTGTACCGGCGTCCGCTACTCCGTGGGCGGCGATTTGCGCGGGGCCGCGGCGGCGCGCGAAGTCGTGGTCAGCGCCGGTACGATCAACTCGCCGCAACTCTTGGAATTGTCCGGTATCGGCCAGCCCGACCGCCTGCGCGACCTCGGCATCGAAATGCGGCACGCGCTGCCCGGCGTCGGCGAGAACCTGCGCGACCACTACGTCCCCCGCACGCGCTGGCTGATCGGGAAAAAGGGGATCACCTTCAACGACCGGGGCCGCGGCCTCGGTCTTGTGCATCAGGCGTTGCGTTACGCGCTTTTCCGCAAGGGCTTGCTCGCCATGGTGGGAGCGCCGATGCGCGCCTTCGTCTGTTCGCGCGAAGGCCTCGAAGCGCCCGACCTGATGCTCGGGTTGATCCCGATGCTGATGGAGCCCGGACCCAAGGGCCCGAGGATCTCCCGCCAATCCGGCGTGACCTTGTACGCCCACCCGATGCGTCCGGAGAGCAAGGGGCACATCCACATCACCGCGGCCGATCCGCGCCGGCCGCCGGCGATCAACTTCAACTTCCTATCGTCGCCGCCCGACGCGGAATTGACCGTGCGCGCCGTCCGCATCGCCCGCGCGATCATGACCGCGCCGGCGATGGCCTCGTTTCAGGTAACCGAAGTTGCCCCCGGCGCCGATAGGACCACCGACGGCGAAATACTCGACTGGGTCAAAAAGGCGGCGGAAACGACCTACCACCCGGTCGGGACCTGCAGGATGGGCGCCGATCCGATGGCGGTCGTCGACGCTCAGCTTCGCGTACACGGCATCGAAGGACTGCGGGTCGCCGACGCCTCGATCATGCCGACACTCACATCCGGCAATACCAACGCGCCATCGATCATGATTGGCGAAAAGGCGGCGGACATGGTGCTGAAAGACGCCGCTGCCCGACCATGAGAGCGCCCGGATGGCCGCGGAGATGGCCGCCATCCGTGAGCGGTTCGCCGCCTATCAAGAGGTCTTCGACACCCATTGAACGAAGGAGGAGGCAACGCCATGACCAGGATCGTCCGCGCCATCAGCCCCAACGTCAGCGAACCGGCCCCCGGCACCTGGTCGAACTGCCTGGTGGCGAACGGGACCGCCTATATTGCCGGGATGACCGCCAGCGGTGGTGATCTCAGCGACGAATACACCCAGGCCAAGGCGATCTTCGCCAAGATCAAGCACCTCGTCGAAGCGGCCGGCGGCACGATGGCCGACATCGTCACGGTGACGATCTTCGTCACCGACATTAAAGAGCGCGAGAAGGTGTGGCAAGCCCGCCGGGAGGTCTTCACCGGCAACTTCCCCGCCTCGACGCTGGTACAGGTGGCGGCGCTGGCGACCCCGGCGCTGAAGGTCGAGATCAACGCGGTGGCGCATATCGGCGCTGGCCAGCGCTGATCCGACTGAGATCTGAGGGGCATGCCCCGAAGCGCAGCCTTCCGAGACGAGATGCGGGTGCAACAGCGCTGATCCCTCGATCAGCGGCTACACCGGCAGCGTACGGTTCTGGTGGGCGCGGCCGAGGCGGGCGGCTTCCTCGCCGTGCCCGGCGATGACCCGCACCCCCCTTCATCGAGCTTCGATGCTTAACCGCCCATACCCCAGGCGATGGCGTTGCGCAGCAACGTAATGAACGCAGCGGTTTCCCACGGGCCGCGAAAAATCGGCGGTGTGGTGTCCGTGAGGTCGACGGCCCGGATCGCGCGGATGGCGGGGTTGTGGCAATGGCCGAGCGCAAAATACGTGACGCCGCCGTCGCCGACCTGACGGGTATAGCCGAGTACGCGGGTCCGGCCGTCGGGCTGCAGCGAGGTGTCCGAACCGTAGACGGCGCCGACGATAGGCCAATCGCCGCTCGGGCCGTAATCCGCGGTCAGGAGGATCCGGGTCGAGGCCGGGTCTTGCAGCTCGACGAAGTACGGCTCGTCCTCGACGTCGAACGAGGTGCCAAGCCCCCGGGTGAGCGGGGAATCAGGGTTACTGACCTCGACCCGAATATTGCAGATCGGCGGATGGGTCAAAAAATAGCTGCCGAGGAGGGCGTGGTGCTCGGTCTTGACGGTGCGGCGATTGCGCAGGCCCGGGACGCGCTCGGCGCGCCCGCCGCTGGTTCCGTGCAAGCCGAGCCAGCTTCCGCCCGCCTCGAGCCAGTGCCGGATGGCGCGGGACTGCGCCCGGTCGGGGTAGGGGCCGGCGACATAGGTGATCAGCAGCTTGCTCACCGGCAGCCATTTCTCGATGTCGGCGAAGTCGTTGGCGAGCGACGCTGGAATGTCCCGCTCGGCCAAGAGCCCGAGGAGCCGCAGCCGGGCATAGTCGTGGTCGTGCCCGCTCAGCGAGCCGGGCGGAAACCCGCCGGCAATGAGATGCGCGCGTCCGGAATTCGTCGCTGTCATCGGATCACCTCGCTTGCAAAACCATGCAACCAGTTTCTCACCTTTCGTCGAGTTTAGCCTACGGCCTTGAGAGGATTTCGAACCGGTTGATACGGCGGTGCCTGCCCCTCACCCCAACCCTCTCCCCGCCGGCGGGGAGAGGGAGGGCCCCGCGCGAAGCGTAGGGGCAGGCACCGGCGCGTGACGACCCTCGTTCCGGAAGCCCGACCGGGAAAAGCGGTGCTTGCCTCGGACATCCGCCGGGGGGCACGATCGGGCAACCGTAATGGAGGCTGAGATGCGCGCTGGCACCGAGGGCTTTGCCCATCCCGAATTTCTGGTCGAGACCGCGGGGCTCGCGGCCCGTCTGGGCGACCCCGAATTGCGTATCTTCGATTGCACGATCCACCTCGTCCCCAATCCCGATATCGGCTACACGGTGAAGCCCGGGAGGGAGGATTTCGAGACGGGGCACATCCCGGGCGCCCAGTTCATCGACCTTCAGGGCGACCTCTCGGCGCCCCATCCACAGCTGCGCTTCATGCTGCCGAGCGCCGAAGATTTCGCCGCGGCGATGGGACGGTTCGGTGTCGGCGACCAGGCCCGGGTCATTCTCTACAGCACCACGACGCCGCAATGGGCGAGTCGTATCTGGTGGATGCTGCGCAATTACGGCTTCGACAACGCCGCCGTCCTCAATGGCGGCTTCCAGAAATGGGCGCGCGAGGGACGCGCGGTCGAGACCGGCGCGGCGCGGCCGAGGCCGCCGGCTCGCTTCACCGTGCGCGAGGACCGCAAGCTGATGGTCGGCAAGGAAGCGGTAAGGGACGCCATCGGCGAAGGCGCAACGTGCACGATCAACGCGCTGTCGGCGCCGCAGCATGCCGGCACCGGCGGCACGGTTTACGGGCGGCCCGGCCGCATCGCCAAGAGCGTCAACGTGCCGGCCGCCGCGCTCATCGATCCGGCGACCGGCACCTTTCTGCCGGCCCCCGCGCTGCGCGCCAAATTCGCCGCGGTCGGCGCCTTCGACAAGGCCCGGGTCATTACCTATTGCGGCGGCGGCATCGCGGCGAGCGCGGATGCGCTTGCCCTCGTCATGCTCGGCCATCCCGATGTGCGGCTCTACGACGCCTCGATGTCGGAATGGTCGAACGACACGAGCCTGCCGATGGAGACGGGGGAGTAGGCACCGCAGTCTGGGACGCGGCATCGTGCGTCCTTCGAGACGGCCGCTGCGCGGCCTCCTCAGGATGACGTTTTTTCTTAATGCCATCATAAGCTTGACATCATCCTGAGGAGCGTTCCGAAGGGGCGCGTCTCGAAGGACGCACGGCGCCGCCCCTGCCAGCATAGGGGCCTTGCTTACACCGTCAGGTAGCGGCGGCGGATCGCTTCTTCTTCGGCGCGGAAATCTGCCGGCGTCGCGCTGTAGACGATGCGGCCCTTGACCATGATCAGGAGGCGGTCGGCGACTTCCTCGGCCAGCTTCATGTTCTGTTCGATGAGGAGGATGGTCACCCCGTCGTCGCATAAGAGGCGGATCACCCGGGCCAGATCGCGCACGACGAGCGGCGCCAAGCCCTGGCTCGGCTCGTCGAGCAGCAAGACCTTGGGGTCCATGACGAGGGCGCGGGCGATCGCCAGCATCTGCTGTTCGCCGCCCGAGAGTTGCGCGCCCTTGTTTTGGGCGCGCTCGCGCAACGCCGGAAACAGTTCGAAGAGGCGCGGCAAGGGCCAGGCTTTCGGCGGGCGGCGTTCTGCAACGCGGATGTTCTCGATGACGCTGAGGTCGGGAAAGATCAGCCGGCCTTCGGGCACGTAGGCAAATCCGGCCCGGGCGATCTGGTGCGGCGGCCAGCCCGCGACGTCCCGGCCGTCGATGAGGACGCGCCCGCTCGATGGCGGGACCAGCCCCATGATAGCGCGCACCGTCGTCGTCTTGCCGACGCCGTTGCGCCCGAGGACGGCGGCGATCGTGCCGTCCGGGACCTCGATGTCGACGCCCTGCAGAATGTGGCTGGCGCCGTAATGCGCGTTGAGAGCGTCGACGATCAGCATTTTGGGATCAGCATATTGGGATCAGCATCAGGCGAAGCCGCCGAGATAGGCGCTCTGGACCTCGGCATCGTCCTTGATCGCCTGCGGCGGCCCGTCGGCGATGACCGCGCCGCGATGCAAGACGGTGATCTGGTGGGCGAGGCGGAACACCACCTCCATGTCGTGCTCGACCAATAAGACGGTCATCTGTCCGTCCGCCAGGAGGCCGGCGAGGGTTTCGACCGCCTGCGCGGTCTCCTCGACCGAGAGCCCCTGGGTCGGCTCGTCGAGCAGGAGGAGGCGCGGCTCCTGCGCCAACGCCATCGCGACTTCGAGGAGCCGCTGGTCGCCATGCGACAGAAGGCCGGCCGGGCGATCGGCAACCCTGCCGAGGCCGAGCTGTTCGAGCGCCCGGTCGGCGCGCCGGCCGGCTTCAGCCAATGTCGCGGCGCCGCCATAGAAATGCCAGCGCCGGGCTTCGCGGGCCTGGGCGGCAAGGCGGGCATTCTCGCGCGCGCTCATCTCCGGGAAGAGCGCGGTCAATTGAAAGGTGCGGGCAATGCCGCGCTGGCAGATGCGCGGCACCGAGAGCCCGGTCACCGTTTCGCCGGCAAACCGCACGCGGCCCTGGGTCGGCTTCAATACGCCGGTGATCAGGTTGAACAGCGTCGACTTGCCGGCGCCGTTGGGGCCGATGATGGCGCGCACCTCGCCCTCGGCGACCCGCATCGTTACATGGTCGACCGCGACGAGGCCGCCGAAGCGGCGGGTCAACTCATCGAGTTCCAGGAGCGCCATCGTCGTATTCCGCCCCGGGTCGCGCCCCGGGGGCGTGCCTCGCGAGGCGCGCCGTCACGAGGCCCCAGATGCCCTCCGGCGCGAAGATCACGAAGGCGATGAAGATCAGTCCGAAAAACAGGGCCCAGGCCTCGGTGTAATTGCTCAGCTGATGCGCCACGGTAAGGAAAAACACCGCGCCGAGGATCGGCCCAACGAGGGTGCCGGCGCCGCCGATGATGACCATGATCAGCGCCTGGCCGGACAACAGCCAGAACAACAGCTCGGTATTGGCGAAGCCGGCGAACGGGGCATAGAGCGCCCCGGCCAGCGCCCCCAGCGCATAGGACAGCGCGACGACGGCGATCTTGTAGGCGCGGGTGTTGTAGCCGAGGGCTGTTGTCTTCGGCTCGTTCTCGCGGATGCCGCGCAACACCGCGCCAAACGGCGAGCGCACCAGCGCGCGACAGAACACGAACGCACCCAAGAGCGCGATCACGACGAGGTAGTAAAAGCCGTTGCGCGTCACAAAGAGGTGGAGGCCGAAGGGGCCGGGGCGGCGCGGAATGCCGGCGAGCCCGTCCGAGCCTCCGGTGAGGCTCGTCCATTTATAGGCGACGGCATAAAGCAGCTGGGCAAAGGCCAGGGTCAGCATCGAGAACGACACGCCGGTCGCCTGGGTGCACACCCAGGCGACGCCGATCGCGATGGTCCCGGCGAGCAGCGCCGCGATCGGGATGGCCACCACCATCGGCAGGCTGGTATGCAGCAGCAACCAGCCCGAGACGTAGGCGCCGAACCCATAGGCGGCGGCGTGGCCGAACGAGATCAGCCGGGCATACCCGACCATCAGGTCGAGGCTCATCGCCAAGAGGCCGAGGATCAGCGCCTCGGTCAACAGGGTCATCGTGTAGAGCGGCAAGGCGAGGGGCGCCAATGCCAGCACCACGGCCACGCCGGGCAGGCGATATGCCTCGCGCAGGGTCAGGCCTCCTTGCCCAACAGCCCGCCGGGCCGCACCACCAGCACCAGCAGCATGACCAGGTACATGAACGCCAGCGCCAGATCGGGCAGGTAGTATTCGCCGAACACCTGGACAAAGGCGACCACGACCGCGGCGATGAGCGAGCCTGGAAAGCTCCCCATCCCGCCGATGATAACGATCACGAAGGCGTCGATGATCATCTGCGCGGCCATGCCGATCGATGCCGTGACGAGCGGCGCGGCGAGCACCCCGCCGACGCCGGCAAGCCCGCAGCCGATGCCGAAGACGGCCGAGCGGACGAGGTCGACATCGGTCCCCAGGGCATGCACCATCTCGGCGTTCTGCGAGGTTGCCCGGATGAGGAGCCCGAGCCTGGTGCGGTCGAGAAACTGCCAGAGCGCCAGCGCCACGACGATCCCCGCGCCGGCGAGAAACAGACGATAGGTCGGGAACGGCTCGCCCATCAGGAAGACGATGCCGGCAAAGGCCGATGGCGGCTCGACCCGCAGCGCCTCGGGGCCCCAGGCGAGGCGGATGAGTTCGCCCAGCACCAGCGCGAGGCCAAAGGTCACCATGAGGAACGCGCTGGCGTCGCGGCGGTAGAGCCGGCGCAGGATGCCGAGTTCGAAGAGGGCGCCGACCGCGCCGACAGCCAGCGGCGCGACGAGGAGAGCGATCCAGAAGCTGCCGGTCAGCCGCGCCACCGAATAGCCGATGAAGGCGCCCAGCATATAGAAGGTGCCATGCGCGAAATTGACGATGCGCATGATCCCGAAAATCAGGGTCAGTCCGACCCCCAAAAAGAACAACAGCGCCGTCTGCGACAGCGCGTTGGCGCTCTGGGTGACGAAAAACGCGACGAAGCTCATGGGATAGCCCCTCTCCCCGCCCCCGCCCTAACCCTCCCCCGCTTGCGGGCAGGGGTATCGCATTTGGAAACCCTCCCCCTGGATGGGGGAGGGAGAAGAGAGCCAAATGCGATTGCCCTGCGCTTGCGGGGGAGGGAAGGGTGGGGGCAATGCGGGAGAGGGGCTGGTCAGGCGCACCCTCAATCCTCGAAGGTCTCCTTGTTGCAGGCCGGCGTGGTCTTCTCGCCGGGATAGCTGGCGATGATCTCGGGCACCGGGTGGGCGACGCCGTCCTTTTTGACCGCCTTGACCATGAACCCGCCTTGCACCGCCTGATGGTCGCATTTGCGCATCGCGACATGGCCCTTGATATCGTCGATCGCGACACTCTCCAGCGCGTCGTGCAACGTGGCGGTATCGGTGCCGCCCGCTTTCTCGATGCCCGCCGCGAGCACCTGCAAGGCCTGCCATTGCTCGCCTTCGAACGTGTCGGGGACGGTGCCGCGTTCCTTTTGCCAAAGCGCGACGAATTCCTTGTTTTTCGGGTTGTCGATCGTGAAGCAGTAGCGCGTCGAGCCGACGAGCCCCAGCGCGGAGTCGCCGACCGCGCGCAGCAATGACAGCTCCATCTGCTCGGTCAGCATCTGCACCTTATCGGGCAGCCGATATTGCGCCGCCTGCCCGAGGAACGCGTTAAAATCGTCGCCAGCCATGACGATGTAGAGCGCTTCCGCCCCGGATTGGCGGATCTTGGTGATGTAGGTCGAGAAATCCTTGGTGCCGATCGGCGAGAAGACCGAGCCGATGAAGTTTTTCTTGGCGTGATTGATCTCGGACTCGAAGACGCCGACGCTGCTGTGGCCCCAGGCGTAATCCATGCCGATGGCATAGAATTTCTGGAATTCGGATTGCCGCAGGTAGAGCGATACCGCGCGTGCCCCCATCGGCGCCGAGATGTTGGCGCGGAAGAAATTGGGTACGAGCGCGCCCGCGGTCAGCTTGCCGTCGCCATTGTCCGAGGAGACGAAGATCGCCTTCCATTCGTCGAGCTTGGGCGCCACCGCCAGCGCTTCCGAGGAGAGCGTGATGCCGGTGAAGATGTTGCAGCCGTCGCGCTCGACCATCTCCTGCGCCTTGCGCACGCAATCGGCGGGATTGCCGGCGGTATCCTCGATCAACAGCTGGATCTGCCGGCCGAGGAGGCCGCCCTTGGCGTTCTGCACCTTGGCCCATGCCTCGCCGCCGCGCTTCAATTGCTGCCCGACCGAGCCGAGCGGCCCGGTCAATGCGAGCGGCATGCCGATCTTGATCGGCCCGGTGGCGCTGGTCGCCGCACCGGCGCGGCGCACGGCCCAGGGCATTGCCAAACCCGCGATCCCCGCCGCCGTAAGCCCCGCAACCCTGCGCCGGGTCATGCCCTGGCGTGTCGTCATGGCGAATCCTCCCACGCTCGGTTTATCGTCTGCTGTAGCCGATCCGGCGCGCTTTGGCTAGGTTGCCTTAAGCTTTGCCCATGCGGCCTTTGGGAGATGCGCCATGCCGACTTTCCGCCCTTCGCCCGATCTCGACATGCATTACGAGGTCGATGATTTCACCGACCCGTGGAAGAAGCCGGAAACGATCCTCATGCTGCACGGCAATGCCGAGAGCGGCCTCGCCTGGTGGGCCTGGGTCCCGCATCTGGCGCGGCACTACCGCGTGGTGCGGCCCGATATGCGCGGGTTCGGCCAGTCGACGCCGATGCCGCGCGACTATCCCTGGACGCTCGACCGGCTGGTCGAGGATTTCACATTGCTGATGGACCATCTCGGCATCGACCGCTTTCATCTCATTGGCGCCAAGATCGGCGGCACGGTCGCGCGCGCCTTTGCCGCGCGCCGCCCCGATCGGCTCAAGACCCTGACCGTCGTCGGGACGCCGCCGCCGTTGCGCCCCGGCGCCGCCGAGGGTGCCCCCGAAGTCATCCGCGAATTGGAGACCAACGGGGTCGAGCATTGGGCGCGGCAGAACATGGCCAACCGGCTCGGCAGCGCCTTCCCACCCGAGGGTTTCGACTTCTGGTGCAAGTTCATGGGCCGCACCGCGGTTTCGACCCAGCTCGGCTTCATGGGGACGATCGCCTGCGCCGACATCCGCCCCGACGTGCCCAAGATCCAATGCCCGACCCTCGTCGTCACCACCGAGGAGAGCGGCCTCGCCACGGTCGCCGCGACCCGCGCCTGGCAGGAAGAGATCAAGGGGTCCGAGCTCGTCGTCCTCCCCGGCAACTCCTACCACGTCGCCGCCACCCACGCCGACCAGAGCGCCAAGGCGACGCTGGAGTTCATCGCGCGGCGGGGCAAGTAGAGAAAATCCCCTCACCCCAGCCCTCTCCCCGCCCCCTCCCTGACCCTCCCCCGCTTACGGGGGAGGGAAGGGTGGGGGCAGGCGGGGCGAGGGGGTCGTCAGAGCGCCTTCATTTCCCTCGCCCCGCTCGCGGGGCGAGGGTAGCCGCGGCGACGCCGCGGGCGGGTGAGGGGCACTCGCCGGATCCCACCGCACCGCTTCATTCGATGACCTCGTCGGCGCGCGCGAGGATCGATTGCGGCACGGTCAGGCCGAGCGCCTTGGCGGTCTTGAGGTTGACGACAAGCTCGAATTTGGTCGGTTGCTGGACCGGCAGATCGGCCGGCTTCTCGCCCTTTAGGATCTTTCCGGCGTAAATCCCGACCTGGCGATAGACAGCCGTGATGCTGGTTCCATAGCTGATCAGGCCGCCTGCCGCCACGTATTCGCGCCACTCATAGATCGCTGGAATGGCATGGCGCGATGCCAGCGCGACGAGCTGCTCGTGCCGGCTGGCGAAGAACGGGTCGTCCCCGACGATAAGCGCCCCGGCGTGCGTTTGGTCGAGGGAGGCGAAGGCGGCGTCGATATCGCTTTCGCTGCCGGCCTTCAGGATCTGGAGCCGCACCCCCTTGGCGCGCGCCGCTTCCTGCACATCTCGGATCATGCCCTCCGTAGTTGCATCGTTCGGGTTCGCGAGCAGGGCGATCGCGCGAGCCGCGGGAACCAGTTCGGAAAGCAGCTCGAGCCGCTTGGGCATCAGCTCGCCGGTGAGCATGCTGACGCCCGTTAGATTGCCGCCCGGCCGCGCGAGGCTGGCGACAAGACCAGCCGCGATCGGGTCGATGCCGAGGACGAAAACGATCGGGATTGTCGAGGTCGCGCTTTTCGCCGCAAATGCCGGAGGGGGCCCGAAAGCCGCGATCAGATCGACCTTGCGGCTGACGAGATCGGCGGCGAATGCGGGCAGCCGCTCGTAGCGACCCTCGGCCCAGCGATATTCGATCGCCACGCTTTGCCCTTCGACGAACCCCGTTTCGCCCAATCCTTGGCGGAACGCGGCCAGACGCGATCCAGATGTACCGGGCGACCCGACGCTGAGATAGCCGATCACCGGCATCGCCTTCTGCTGCGCGCGGGCGGCGAGCGGCGCGATCACCGCGCTGCCCAGGAGGAGCATCAACTCGCGGCGCCGCATCGGGGCGCGCCCAATGCGGGTTAGACCATTCTCCGATCATGTCGGCTCCCGCCACCTCAGCCACTCACCCTCCCACGCTTCGCGCGGGTCCCCCCCTCTCCCCGCCAGCGGGGAGAGGGAGGGGGTGAGGGGCCGGCATCGGCGGATCAACCTTCCCAAATCCGCCTAGGCGGCGCCGCGGCGGTGGGAGAATTCGGTCTCGGCGCTGGTGATGAATTCGAGGAGGCAGGCGTGGCCGTTCTCGTTCTGCTTCCTTGCGCGCAGGATCGCGTGGCCGACCTCGGCGGGATCGTCGACCCGCTCGCTCCAGCCGCCGAGGTCCTTGCCGATGGCGGCGTAGTTGCCGCCGAGGTCCCGGGTGCGGTGCTTTTCGTGCGAGGCGCGCATCGCGTGGGTCTCGATCGCCATCGTCGAATTGTTGAGGACGATCGTGGTGATCGGGATGCCGCACCTGACCGCGCTCTCGAAATCGAGGCCGGTCATGCCGAAGGCAGCGTCGCCCATGAAGTTGACGCACATCCTGTCGGGGGCGCCGACCTTGGCGCCGATCGCGAGGCCGAGGCCGGTGCCGAGTTGGTGCGACTTGCCCCAGCCCATATAGCCGCGCGGTTTCTTCGCGACGTACATCGGCAGGAGCTGGTCGCGCGGGCTGCCGGAATCATGCGTCACGATGGCGTCTTCCGAGGGGATGACGCGCATGAATTCCGACATCACGAAATAGGGGTTGATCGGGCGCTCGTGTGACCTGAGCTTGGCGTGCCAGCGCTGCAGCCATTCGGCTTTCAGCCGGGCGATCGTCGGGCGCGCCCCGGTCTCGTGCGCCTTGCCGGAGAGCCGGTCCTTCACCGCCTCGATCAACTGCGCGAGCATGAGCTTCGCGTCGGCGAGGATCGGCAGGACCGTGTCGTTGGCCTTGTAGAGGTCGCGCGCATCGTTGGTGGCGTGGATGATCGCCTTCCCCGGCGGGATGATCGGGGTCGAGATGTTGTGCCGGGTGAGCGAGGTGCCGACCGCAAAGATCATGTCGGTTTCCTGGAGAAAATGGCGGCCATGGCCGGTGTAGACCGTGCCGCCCGACCCCAATGCCAGGCCGTGGTCCTCGGGGAAGGCGCTCTTGCCGTCGGTCGTGGTCATGACCGGCGTGTCGAGGAGGTCGGCGAGCGCGAGAAGTTCGTCGGTGGCCTCGGCATAGAGCACGCCCTGGCCGGCGATGATCATCGGTGTTTTCGCCGCGATCAGGAGCTTGGCGGCCTCGTCGATATCCTGTTCGTCGCCGGCCGAGCGGGTCCGCCGCACGGTTGTATAATCGACCTGATTGCCGGCAAACTCGGCGGTCATCACATCGGCCGGCACCTCGACCATGACCGGGCCGGAGCGGCCGTTTTTGAGGGCGTTGAAGGCGCGCCGCATCGCCGCGACGGCATGCTCGGGCATGTTCACCGGCTCGACCTGCTTCGTCACGCTCGCGTAGGTGCGGGTCGAATTGAACAACGGAAACATCTGCGCCGTCTCGCGCGGGTGGCCGAGCGGCAGAAGCAGAATCGGGGTCGAATCCGAATAGGCCGAGGCGATGCCGGCAAAGGCGTTCTCGGCGCCCGGCCCGTACTGCATGGCAAAGACGCCGGCCGGCTTCCCGTTCATCACGCGGGCGCAGCCATCGGCCATGTGCACGCCCACCCGCTCCTGGCGGCAGATCACCGGACGCAGACCACCCGCCACCGCCGCCTCGATGATCGGCGTCGTCGGGAAGCAGAACAGCGTCTTGACGCCCTCGCGCTTCAAAATCTCGGTGATCGCGTCCATGACCAGCATCGGCGTTGCTCCCCTTTTGGCTCGGCGGCTTTCCAGCGGAGCGTAGCGCCGGAAGCGCACGCGCGCCACTGCCGACTCCGATCCGGGGCCAAGCGTGGTGCCTGCTCCTGCTGGAAATCAGCAGGCGCGGACACTCTCGCGGGGTGGGCAAAAACGGTGCGGCAGTCCGAATTCGGTTTCGCGGCCTCCTAATTCCTGTTTTGTTCTCCTGGGAATATGCTATCTGATGGCAGATTTTGAAGGGGCAGCATGCCTGAAATTCGCAAGTTCCTCACGGTGTCGGCCTCGCACTTGCCGCGAGCGCTGGCCGAAACCTTGCTGCGGGATCCGTTTGAGATCGCAATCGGTGGCGCTACATCGCCGCCGGCCTCGCCAGCCTCAGAAACCGCGTGCGCGAGGAATACGCGCGCAACAAGCCACCGCGCGGCGGATGACGCGGCAGCCGCTTGGGCCTCGATACCGTCGCCGCCGTGGCGGCTTTGATTCATCCGGCGGGCGCGTGGGAAACGCGGGCTACAGCTTCTGCAGCACGATCTCGATGGCCGCCTCGCTTGTCGGCGTGCGCGTCTGATCGAAGCCTCGGTTCTGCAGCGTATAGCGGTAGCCGTGGTCGATCAGCTCGATCTTGATAGGCCGCGCCCGGCCGCGGAAGGCGCGGACGAGGTCGACGACGTTGACCGAGACCGGAGACCAGCTGTTTTCCTTGTCGATGGTCCAGCTGGTTTTATGGTCCGAGTTGAACTTCGACGGCCAATTTTGCTGCTCGTAGAGATCCTCGTCCGGGACGTCGATGATGAGATGGCCGCGAGGCTTGACCACGCGAATCCAGTTGCCGAGCGCCTCATACGGATCGCGCACGTGCTCGAGACAGTGCGACGCAAAGACAAAATCGAAGCTGTCGTCATCGACATTGTCGAGCAACTGGGCGTCGCCTTGCGGCATATCGTAGATGACGATCTTTTGGACGCGGGGGAACAGTTCGGCAAAAAGCGCCAGCGAATCGGTGCCCCCGCCGATATCGAGCCCGATGCCGGCGAACCAGCGCGTCGCAAATCTGGCATCGAAAAGGCGCCGCTGGATGCTGATCGATGTCGCGCCCGGGATGCCTTGATAGGCTTGGAGTGTGGGGTAGGGATCGGTCGGGCGAACCTTTGGCCGGTCCATCGTCCCTTTTCCCTTACAGCCAGCCGGTATCGGCATCGAGCCCCATCAGGTGCTGGCCGACCGTCTCGAAATGCTGCTGCCTGCCCTGCAGCTGCTGCGCGACCGAGTGGATGTCGCGGAAGCGGCGCTCGAACGGGTTCTCGTCGAAGATCGCGGTGGCGCCGGCGGCCTGATAGAGGATGTCGACGACCTCGAGCGCGGTGTGGATCGCGAAGGTCGATGCCAGGCGGATCGTCATCCGCTCGTCCAATGTGATGTGGCCGCGCTCTGCCACCAATTCGGTGATGTCGGCGAGCGAATGGAGGAGGTAGCCGCGCGCCGAGGAAAGCCGCGCCTCGGCTTGCGCGACCTCAGATTGAATGACGTTGTTGTTGCGCATCGTGTTGCGCGCGCCGCGCGGGATCTTGTCGCGCGCCAGCACGATGAAATGATCGAGCGTGCTGCGCGCGATGCCGAGCGCGACCCCGGCGAAGCCGGCCGCATAGAGGATCAAGCTGCTGAACCGGTAGAGGAGGCCCGCTTCGCGCGCCTTCATATCCCGGCGCGACAAGACGTCGACCGAATGATCCTCGGGCACGAACAAATCCGTGACCGAATACTGGTCGCTCCCGGTGCCGCGCAACCCGATCGTGTGCCAGATGTCGGTGAATTGGGTGGCGCTCTTGGGGAACAGCATCGTGCGCACCACCGGCGTCCCGTTCTGGTTCAACCGCGGCCGTCCGTCGGCCTCGATCACCGGCACATGGCAGCCGAGCCAGGTCGCATGATGGCTGCCGCTGGCGAAGGCCCAGGTCGCGGTGACCTGGTAGCCGCCGGACACGACCCGCGCCTCGCCCGGCCCCGGGCCCCAGGCGAGGATGCCGCGCTTCGGCCCAAAGATCTCGCCCGCGACCTCGGGCGCGAGATAGGCCGCGGTCATCGAGCAGCCCGAGTTCTGGTTGACGCACCATGCGGTGCTGGCGTCGATCTTGGCGAGTTCTTCGATGATCGGCACGTATTGCGTCGGGAGCAATTCCGCGCCGCCCAGCGAAGCTGGCAAGAGAAAGCGGAAGAGGCCGCGCTCGATCAGCCCATCGACGATTCCCGCCGGCAGTTCGCGGCGGCGGTCGATCTCCTCCCCCGCGGCGGCGAGGGCCGGCGCCAACTCGCGAATTCGCGCCAAATAGTCGCCAGGATCAGTGGGCGCAGGCGTTGACGACCGCTCGGCAGAGCCCCGTCCCATCCGATGTTCCCTCCTTCGCTCGCTTGCCGGCCCACTCCACCGGGAAGCGCGCGCGCTGTCAAGGCAAGCCCCTCTCGGGTGCATCTCGGTCGCACGTTCGATGTTCCTCGTGCGTCCTTCGAGACGGCCGCCTTGCGGCCTCCTCAGGATGACGTTCTTTCTTAATATTATCAATATCTTACGTCATCCTGAGGAGCGCCCCGCTGGGGCGCGTCTCGAAGGACGCACGAGGCGCATGCCCGCGCCAAACGGAGATACCCCTCTCGCTGCTTCATTCTTAACGACACGGAAGTGATCGCGACCTAGGTTTCTGCCGCAAGCGGATAGGGCGAGGCGCGATGGGGGCATCAAGCGGCGAGGGATTGCCGGCGAGCACGGAGCGCTGGCTCAATACCGAGCGCGTCCGCGTCTATTCCTGGATGATCGTCGCGATCTTCGCGGTCGTCTTCATAGTCTGGATCGGGCTTTCGCTGCCTGATCTCGCCGATCCGCGCGGCAAGCCCATCGGCGCCGACTTCATGGCCTTTTGGAGCGCGGCGCGGCTCGCCCTCGCCGGCCGGCCGGAGGCGGCCTTCGACGGGACCGCGATCGCGGCAATCCAGCATGAAGCGGTGCCGTTTCTAAACAACATCTGGTTCCCGTGGCATTACCCGCCGACCTGGCTCTTGGTTGTCGAGCCGCTCGGCAGGTTGCCCTATCCGGCGGCGCTCGCCATCTTCCTGCTGAGCACTGCGGCGCTGTGGGCGGTCCTGGTGCGGCAGATCCTCCCCGACCGGCGCGCCTGGATCGTCGCCGCCGCTGCGCCGGCGGGGTTGATCACCGTTTTCGACGGCCAGAACGCGTTCTTGACTGCCTCGCTCGCCGGGTTTGCGTTGTTGTGGCTCGATCGCCGCCCGGTTGCCGCCGGCATAATGATCGGGCTCCTGGCAGTAAAGCCGCACCTCGCGCTCTTGTTCCCGCTGGCGCTCCTCGCGGAGGGTCGCTGGCGCAGCATCGCCGCCGCCGCGGTGACGGTGCTGGCGCTCAGCGCGGCGAGCCTTCGAGCATTCGGCTGGGGCACCTGGGCGGCGTTTCTCCACCACCTGCCGCTGACCATGGCGATGGGCGAGCAGGGCGCGGTGCCGTGGAGCACGATGCCGAGCCCTTATGTCTTCGCCCTGTCGCTCGGCGCGCCGGCGAGGGTGGCGGGCGTGCTGCAGGGGGCGGTCGCGCTCGTTGCCGCCGGCTGCGTGTGGTGGGCTTGGCGTCGCCGCAACGTCGCCTTCGAGGCCAAGGCCGCGACCCTCATGGCCGGCTCCCTTCTGGTCTCGCCCTATCTGTTCTATTACGATCTGACCTGGGCGGCGCTGGCGATCGCTTGGCTGGCGACGCTCGGGCTCCGGGATGGGTTCCACCGCGGCGAGCGCGAGATTTTGCTCTTCGCCTGGCTCGCTCCCGCGCTGATGCAGCCGGTGCAGTTGCTGACCTCGGTGCAGCTCGGGTTCCCGGCGGTGTTGCTGCTGTTCCTGGCGGCGCTGCGGCGCGCCGCAACGGCGCCGCGACTCGGCCCCGCGGCCCCCTGACGCCGCCGCAGAGCGCCGGCTCCCGCTAGCCCTGGCCGGGTGCCGATCGACGAGGGCGGGCTCGTCCCCGGGCCTCCTATCGGGTAGAGTGCGGGCCCATGAGGATCCGCCAGCTGCCGCCCAACGTCGTCAACCGCATCGCCGCCGGCGAGGTCATCGAGCGCCCGGCCGCCGCGGTCAAGGAGCTCGTCGAAAACGCGATCGACGCCGGCGCGAGCCGGATCGAAATCGTGTTGCGCGACGGCGGGCAGGCGCTGATCGCGGTCACCGACGATGGCGCCGGGATGGAGAGGGACGAATTGGAGCTCGCGGTCGAGCGCCATTGCACCTCGAAACTGCCCGATGACGATAAGCTTGAAATCAAGGCGCTGGGGTTTCGCGGCGAGGCGCTGCCGTCGATCGGCGCGGTCAGCCGGATGCGCATCACCTCCCGGCGGGGAGGTGAGGGGAGCGGGCAGGAAAGCGCGTGGGAGATCGTCGTCGAAGGTGGCGCGAAGCGTGGCCCCATACCGGCCGCGCACCCGCCCGGCACCCGGGTCGAGGTGCGCGACCTGTTTTTCGCGACCCCGGCGCGGCTTAAGTTCCTCAAGACCGCGCGAGCCGAGCGCGACCAGGCGGTCGATGCGGTAAAGCGCCTGGCGATGGCGTGTCCGGGGGTCGCGTTCACCATCATCGGCGATGAGGGTCGCGTGCTGCTGCGCCTGGCCCACGCCGAATCGCGCGAATCCCGGCTCGGCGCGCTCTTGGGCCGCGACTTCACCGAGAATTCGGTGCCCGTCGCGGCGGAACGCGAGGGCTTTCGCCTGACCGGCCTCATTGGCCTGCCGACCTTGAACCGCGGGCTGCCGCGCGACCAGTACCTCGTCGTCAATGGCCGGCCGGTGCGCGACAAGCTGCTCGTCGGCGCGGTGCGCGGGGCCTACCAGGACGTCCTGGCGCGCGACCGCCATCCGGTCGTCGCCCTCTTCCTCGAGGGGCCGGCGCCCGAGATCGATGTCAATGTCCACCCGGCAAAGGCGGAAATCCGCTTTCGCGACGCCGCTCTCGTTCGCGGCCTCGTCGTCGGCGCGCTGCGCCATGCGCTGGAAGCTGCCGGAATGCGCAGCTCGACGACGGCCAGCCTCGCCGCGCTGGCGGCCTTCCGCCCAGGTGATGGCCCGCCCTCCATGCAGATGGGGCCGCAGCCGCGCTTCAGCTTTCCACCGAGCGCGCTGCCGCAGGGGCTCGCCGAGACCGGCAACGCCTTTCTCGCCCCTGGCGGACCGGGGCTGGGCGAAGCGGGCGGGCAGGCGGCGCCTGACGCGCCGCCCGATTCGGTGCTCGGGACCGCGCGCGCCCAGTTGCATGGGACCTACATCCTCGCCGAGACCGCGACCGGGATCGTCCTCGTCGACCAGCACGCCGCGCATGAGCGGCTCGTCTATGAGCGGATGAAGGAGGCGATGGCGCAGCACGGCGTGGCGCGCCAGACGCTGCTTCTCCCCGAGATCGTCGAACTCGACCCGGCGCTCGCCACGCGTCTCGCCGCGCGCGCCGACGAACTTGCCCAATTCGGCCTCGTCCTCGAAGCCTTCGGCTCCGGCGCGGTCATCGTGCGCGAGGTGCCGGCGCTGGTCGCCGGGCTCGATGTCCGCGCCATGGTCCGCGACCTCGCCGACGAGCTCGCCGAATGGGGCGACGCGCCGGCCTTGCAGGAGCGCGTCGAGAGCGTCTGCGGCACCCTCGCCTGCCATTCGAGCGTGCGCGCCGGGCGCCGCCTCGCCCCGGCGGAAATGGATGCCCTCCTGCGCCAGATGGAGGTGAACCCCAACAGCGGCCAGTGCAATCACGGTCGCCCGACCTTCGTCACCCTCGCGCTCAGCGATATCGAGCGGCTGTTCGGCCGGCGGTAAAGGTGGACCCCTTATGAACGCGAAGCTTCACCGGCTGTCGATACCGGCGGGCATCCTGCAGCGCGGTTTTTGGCTTTACGTTTGGCGGATCGGTTTGCGAGACGGCGGCGAGCTCTTTTACGTCGGCAGGACCGGAGACAGCTCCTCTCTGAATGCGCAATCTCCGTTCGCTCGGATAAGCGGGCACCTTGGCCCAAACAAACGTTCCCACGCGCTACGCCGCAATCTCTGCAAGCATGGGATCAAGCTCGACGCGTGCGACGAGTTAGAATTCGTCACATACGGGCCGCTATACGACGAGGCCGGGGAGATGAGGAACAGCATCGCCAGCGCCGGGATAAGGCGGCCGCCTTAGAGCGAGACCTTCGCGATGCAATGCACGAGGCCGGTTATCGCGTGCTAAATAAGGTTCACTGTCTCAAGACCAGCGATCCTAGTGAGAAGACACGGATGCTTGCTGCATTCGCCGAACGTTTCTCGGCTCTGCGGCGGCAAGGCGAGACATTGCCTGTCTTTTTTGCGCATGCCGGGCTGGCCGACATCGACATTCAGCGCATCAAGGCGGTGGCCCGGGATCAGGGCAAGTTCCCACCTTGACGGCGATCGTCAACCCGTTCGCCGGCTGACGATCGCCGATCTGCAAGGTGCGAGCAGCGCCCTACCAGTTCGGCGAGCGGTTGGTGATCGCCTGGGCGAGGTGTGCGTATTCCTCGCAACCGATGCCGCAGATCGTCTTGATCACCCGGAGCTGCGCCTCGGCGTGCGCGATGTCGCCTTTGATGACATAGGCCTCGCCAAGATACTCGCGGACCTTTGTGTAGCGTGGATCGAGCGCGACCGATTTCTTGTAATAGCCGATCCCCTCGTCGACCCGGCCGAGCTTGCGCGTGGCATAGCCGCGATAGTTGAGGGCCTCGGGGGTGTTTTTGTCGTGCAACAGGTTGAGGACGTCGAGCGCCTCGGCGTAACGCTCCTCCTTGGCCAGCGCGTAGGCATAATCGGTGAGCGCCTTGTCGGGCAGCACCTCGCTCCGCTGCTTCACACAGCCATTGCTCCTTGCGTCATAGACCTCGCCCGGCGGGCAGGTCGTCGAGCTTGCCCCGCCGCCGCCGCCCCCGCCGCCGCCATCGGCAAATGCCGGGCCGGCCGCGATCAGGCAGAAGCCGAGCGCCGCCGCAAAGGCGCTCGCGTAGCGGGTGACAGTCATCTCGAAGCTCATGATTTCCTCCTCAAGCAGCAAGGCTCACAGCCGTTTTCCGAGGAACGAAGCGGTGCGCTCCCAGGCCTGGTTGGCCGAGGCCAGGTCATAGGCAGGGCTGCGCTCGTTGAAAAACGCGTGGGCCGCGTCGTAGCGATGGATCTCGGGCGCCGCGCCGGCCGCCTTCATCGCGCTTTCCAGCGCGTCGACCGCCGCGGGCGTGCACCAGTCGTCCCGGTTGGCGAAATGGCCCTGGAACGGCGCCTTGAGCTTCGCCGGGTCGGCGAACTCCTTGGGCGGGATCCCGTAGAAGCACACCCCGGCCGCGATTTCGCGGATGTGGACGAGGGCGGCAATCGTCAACGCGCCACCCATGCAGAACCCCAGCACCGCGACCTTGCCGCTGGCGGCTTTGAGGTGTTGCGCCGCGCCGCGCAAACCCTGATGCGTCGCGTCGGGGAAATCGAGCCCGGTCATCAGATGATTGGCCTCATCGGGTGTCGTGGTGACCCGGCCCTTGTAGAGGTCCGGGGCGAGCGCGTTGTAGCCGGCGCGGGCAAAACGGTCGGCGACGCCGCAAATCTGGTCGTTCAAGCCCCACCATTCCTGAATGATCACGAGGCCGGGGCGGTTATTCCCGGCGCTCGCGAGATAAGCCTTGGTCTTGCCCCCGTCGGGCCGCGCAAATTCGATCACCGTGCCCATGGCTCGTCTCCGCTCTCCACCATCCGAGAAAGGGTGCGGCAGCGCCGGCGGCAATGCAAATCAGATTTCGGTTACCGGCGCGCCGGCCCAATCTCAGGGCCAGTCCGGGTGATGCGCCAGGAGGACCGAGACGAGGCGCTCAACGCCGGCGCGATCCTCGTCGTCAAAGCGGGAGCGGCGCGGGCTGTCGAGGTCGAGGATGGCGACGACGCGGCCGCCCGCCCCGAGCGGCACGACGAGCGGCACGACGAGCTCCGAGCGCGACGCCGCATCGCAGGCGATATGGCCGGGAAATTCGTCGACGTCCGGCACGACGATCGCGGCGGCGCGGGCGGCGGCGGTGCCGCAGACGCCCTTCCCCCAGGCGATGCGCACGCAGGCGGGCTTCCCCTGAAACGGGCCGAGCACGAGTTCCCTTTTCCGCGCGAAATAAAACCCGGCCCAATTAATTCCGGGCAGACCGTGATAGAGGAGCGCGGCCATGTTGGCGCTGTTGGCGACGAGGTCGGGCTCGCCGGCGATCAGCCCGGCAAGCTGGCCGGCCAGCTCGGTGTAGACCGCGCGCTTCTCCGAGCCCATCCAGTCGGCCCTCTCCCAACAAAGGCGACGCCGGCGCATGCTACATCGGGGACCGCAAAAGCGATATCATCCGCGGCCATGATGGTATCGCGCCGGGTCTTACTCTCCTCATCGATCGCGCTGGCGGCAATGGACAACGCGCTTGCAGCGCCGTCCGGTTTCATCGATCTGAGCTATTCGGCCGGCCGCTTGTCGTGGCCCGGGGGCGCGGTCGTGGCCGCCTGCGGGCGGGGCGGGGTGCGCCCGGACAAGCGCGAGGGCGACCACGCGAGCCCGGAAGGCAGGTTTGCGCTGCTCCCTGGATTTTACCGCGCCGATCGCATCGCGCTTGCGCCGACCGGGCTGGCGATGAGCGCGCTGCAGCCAAACGACGCCTGGGTCGACGATCCCGCCGACCCTCGCTACAACCGCCTGGTGTCGCTGCCCTATCCGGCTCACCATGAAGAGATGTGGCGGGCCGACGGGCTCTACGATCTCGTCGTACCGATCGGCTACAACACCGATCCGCCGCTGCCCGGTCGTGGCAGCGCGATCTTCCTCCATGTGGCGCGGCCCGATTTCGCGGCGACCGAGGGGTGCATCGCACTGGCTCGCGAAATCCTGGGCAGGCTCGTCGGCTTGCTCGGGCCGGGCAGCATGATCACGATCCGGCCCTGACAAAGGGCGGCGCGTTCTATATTTACCGCATATCGGGAAGCGTAGGATGGGCTGAGCGCAGCGAAACCCATCGGGGCGGCACTGGCCCGAGGCGTTGATGGGCTTTGCTACGCTCAGCCCATCCTACGAGGAGGGAGCATGGGTCTCGCCATCGCGATCCAGATGGATCCAATCGACACGATCAACATCGACGCGGATTCAACCTTTGCCCTCGCCCTCGAGGCGCAGGCGCGCGGCTATGCGCTCTATCATTACCTGCCGCAGGCGCTGACCCTGCGCGACGGCCGGCTCTACGCAAGCGGGCGCCCCCTCGAGGTGTTCCGCCGGCACGGCAACCACCACCGCTTCGGGGGCTTCGAGGAACTCGACCTCGCCGGGTTCGACATCGTGCTGATGCGGCAGGACCCCCCCTTCGACATGGGCTACATCACCGCGACCCACCTCTTGGAGCTGTTGCCCGAAGAGGGGCCGCTCGTCGTCAACGACCCGGCCTCGGTGCGCAACGCCCCGGAAAAGCTGTTTGTGCTGCGCTTCCGGGAGCTGATGCCGCCAACCCTCCTGACGCTCGATCGCGAGGAGATCGACGCCTTCCGGCAAGAGCATGGCGAGATCGTCTTGAAACCACTGTTCGGCAATGGCGGGGCAGGCGTGTTTCACCTGCGGCCGGGCGACGACAATCTGGGTTCGCTTTTGGAGATGTACGCCTCGGTCTACCGCGAGCCGGTCATGGTGCAGCGCTATATCCCCGAGGTGCGGCAGGGTGACAAGCGGATCATCCTCGTCGAGGGCGAACCGGTCGGCGCGGTCAATCGGGTGCCGCCCGAGGGCGAGGCGCGCGCCAATCTGCATGTCGGCGGCCGCGCCCAGAAGACTCAGCTGACCGCGCGCGAGCGCGAGATCTGCGCCGCAATCGGCCCGAGTCTCAGAGAACAGGGGCTGGTCTTTGTCGGCATCGACGTCATTGGCGACTACATGACCGAGATCAACGTGACCTCGCCAACTGGGATCCAGGAGATCGCGCGGCTCGACGGGGTCGACCTCGCGACCAACATCTGGGACGCCATCGAGGCGCGGTTCGCCGCGCGCAGCGGGCGACGCTCGACGTGAACCCAACCCTGAGGGATCAAAGAAACTGGAGGAGATGATGGCTGAAGCCCGCAATGTTTTCGGGGAGCCCCTCGGCGAATGCTGTGCCAAACCGCTGACCGGGTTCTATCGGACCGGCAGCTGCGAGACCGGTCCCGAGGATGTCGGCCTCCATACCGTCTGCACCCGGGTCGATGCCGATTTCCTGGCGTTTTCGCGCGCCGCCGGCAACGATCTGTCGACCCCGGTCGCGGCCGCCGGTTTCCCCGGATTGGTGCCGGGCGACTGCTGGTGCCTGTGCGCCGAGCGCTGGAAGGAGGCTTTCGAGGCCGGAAGGGCACCCCGGGTTCGGCTCACCGCGACGCATGAAGCCACCCTGGAGATCGTGCCGCTCGACCTCTTGAAGAAATACGCGATCGATCTGAGCTGAGCGCCGGCGCCCAGCTTGCTGAGCACTGTTGCGACGCACCGCGCGCCGGCGGCTTGTCGGGACGTGTGCGCTATGACAAGGTGGCGAGGGGCGCTGCGCATCAGTGGGTAGATCGCGCGCCAAACCCCTCGCGCCGAGGGTGCATTTGGAATGCAGGTCAGGCCGCCGACGGTCGAGCTGAGATCTCCCGAACTCGCCGAAACCGTAAGCGCAGAATTGACGGGCGAGCCGCTGATCGCCGAGGTCCGGCGGCTGAGGGTGCTGGCCGCGGTTGCCGACACGGTCACCCAAGCTCTCTCTCTTGACCGCCAGCTGCCGCAATTGATCGACCTGATCAGCGAGGCGCTCGATGCCGAGCGGGCGGCGCTGTTTCTCTACGATCGCGATGCGGGCGAGCTGTTCTCGCGGGTATTGCTCGGCGAAGGCGTGACCGAAATCCGGATGCCGGCGACGGCCGGGATTGCCGGCGCGGTGTTCAGCGCCGGGATCGCCGAGATCATCCCCGACGTCTACCGGGATTCCCGCTTCAACCCCGAGATCGACCGGCGCACCGGCTATCACACGCGCAATATTCTCTGCCTGCCGCTGCGTAACCGCGGCGGGGAGGCGATCGGCGTAACCGAGGTCTTGAACAAGCGCTCGGGCGATTTCGGCGAGGCCGATCTCGCCCTTGCCGAGGCGATCAACCGCCACGCCGCGAGCGCCCTCGAGCAGGCGTTGCTCGTCGAGCGGCTGGAGCAGGCGCAGCGCCAGGAAATCGAGCTTCTGACCATTACCGAGGCGATCTCGACCGAACTCCACCTCGACGTTCTGTTCGCCCGGATCATGGCGGCAGCCACCCAGATCCTCAGCGCGGAACGCTCGACCTTATTCCTCCACGACGGGACCAGGGACGAGCTGTGGTCGCAGGTCGCCGAAGGCACCGGGCAGACGGAAATCCGCATCCCGTCGCGGGCCGGGATCGCCGGCGCGGCGTTCACCGACGGCGAGGTGCTGGTGGTGCCGGACGCCTATGCCGATCCGCGCTTCAATCGCGAGGTCGACCGCGCCTCCGGTTATCGCACCCGCAACATTCTGGCGGTCCCGATCACCGACAAGGCGGGCGAGCGCCTCGGGGTCGTTCAGGTGCTCAACAAGCGCGGCGGCGCCTTCGGACCGATCGACATCCGCCGGGCAAAGGCGTTCTGCGCCCAAATTGCCATCTCGATTCAAAACGCGCAGCTGTTTTCCGATGTCCTCGCGCTGAAGAACTATAATGAAAGCATCCTCAAGTCGCTGTCCAATGGCGTCGTTACGCTCGACCAGAACCTGAATATCGTCAAGATCAATGAAGCGGCCCAGCGTATTCTTGGAATGCCCGGCGATCAGGTGCTCCATCGCGCGGCCTCGCAGGTCTTTGGCAACCGCAACGCCTGGATCACCCAAAGCCTCGATTACGTCACCTCGAGGGGCGCGTCGGACTATCATGCCGACACCGATTTCGAGCTGCCGGACGGCACTGCCGCCGCAATCAATCTGACCGCGGCGCCGCTCTTCGAGACGGCGGGCAGGCCGATCGGCTGCATGCTGGTGCTCGAAGACATCACCCGCGAAAAGCGCGTGCGCAACACCATGGCGCGCTATGTCGCCAAGGAGGTCGTCGACAAGCTCTTGGCCAGCGGCCAGGATTTTCTCGATGGGCATACCCATGTCGCCACCGTGCTGTTCTCGGACATCCGGCGCTTCACCACGCTGGCCGAGGCGATGAGCCCGCAGGAAACCGTGGCGATGCTCAACGATTATTTCACCAGCATGGTCGAGGTCGTGTTCGCCCATGGCGGCGTTCTCGACAAATACATCGGCGACGCGATCATGGCGGTGTTCGGCACCGCGGTCAGCAATGTCCCCGACGCCGATAATTCGCTGACCGTCGCGACCGAGATGCTGCGCGAGCTGGCGCGCTTCAACGAGCGGCGCCGGGAGCACAATCTCGAAGCCATAGAGATCCGCATCGGCATCGCCACGGGCGAGGTCCTTGCCGGGTCGCTCGGCTCGCGCCGGCGGCTCGAATACACCGTCATCGGCGACAACGTGAACCTCGCCGCCCGGCTCGAAGGAGCCAACAAGCATTACGGCACGACCGTGCTTTTGGCCGCCTCGACCGTCGAGGCGCTCAAATCACGCCCGCTGCTGCGGCGCCTCGACCTGATCCAGGTCAAAGGCAAATTGCAGCCGACCCTCGCCTACGAATCGCTCGCCCATTACGACCCCGAGAGGTTTCCCAGGCTGGCGGCGCTGATCAGCGCCTATGAAGCTGGTCTGGAGTGTTATCAGCGGCGCGACTGGCTCGCCGCGATCGGGCATTTCGGCGACGCGCTCGAGGCCGCGCCAGAGGACCAGCCCTCGCGGATATTCATCGACCGCTGCCGCTATTACAGCGACAACCCGCCGCCGGAGAATTGGAACGGCATCTGGATCATGGCGGACAAATAGCCGTTTCGGGACCGCGGCCGTCCCGTGGGCCTTCAGCCCACGGACTTGATCCGTGGGCGCAGCGGGCGGGACGGCCGCGATCCCCGGGTAGCTAATTTCGCGGCGGCATCGCGATCCGGCGGCCGATCCAGTCCGGCCGGGGCAAGGCCGCATGCGCCGCCGCGGCGGCGGCGACCCGGCGGCGCAGATCCTCGGGAAACGGGCTCACCCGGCGGGCGGCGAGATCGACGTGCAGGAACATCAGCTCCTGGGTGGCGGCGCGGTGGCCGCCATCGAGCGCGAACATCGCGTGCGCCAGGTGCAGCCGCTTCGAATCGGCCGCGACGATCTGCGTCGCGACGCGCACGCGCGCACCGACGAGCAACTCGCGTTCGTAGAGATTGTGGGTCTCGGCGACGAAGGTGCCCTGTTGCGTGGTGCGGCGATAGTCGAGGCCGAGGCCGAGCTCATCGAACAGGAGGTCGGTCGCGAAGTCGAACAGCACCGTGTAATAGGCGAGGTTCATATGTCCGTTGTAGTCGATCCACTCGGGCAGCACCTCGCCTTCGAAGCGCTCGTAGGGGGCGGGAAAGCTCATCGCGCGGGGCTCCGGGGCGGCACCAGACTTGATTTTATCAGCCGCCCGTGCCGCGGGGCGAGCGCCGAATGTCGCGACCGCGTGTGCATTGTCGATCGGGTGCTTTTTCATGTCGAGACTTGCGGCGCGGGAGAGATCACCCCCTCCCAACCCTCCCCCATCGAGGGGGAGGGCTCCCGATGCGGCTCGCGATCGGCGCAGCAGCCCTTATGCGCAAGGTCTTCACCGAGTGCCGCGCGAAGGCCCTCCCCCTCGATGGGGGAGGGTTTGGGTGGGGGTGGCCGCCCAACACACGGCGATCGCCGCAGGGACGCCGCCGGCGATTTCGACGATCGAGGACCGGTCCGATTTGAGGATGAGACAGTACCATGGCGGGCTCGGATTGCTTCGGCCGTGCGGGTTTGTTACAACGTTCCACGCGTGCCGCCGCGGGATCGGACCCGGGGCCGCCGCGTTTTCCTGCCGGCCGATGAAAATCCTGACCTGCAACAGCAATCGCCCGCTCGCCGAGGCGATCTCCGCCTATCTCGGACAACCGCTCACCCGGGCCAGCGTGCGGCGGTTTTCCGATATGGAGGTTTTTGTCGAGATCGACGAGAACGTGCGCGGCGAGGATGTTTTTGTCATCCAATCCACCTCCTATCCGGCGAACGATCATCTGATGGAGCTCCTGGTCACGCTCGATGCGCTGAAGCGCGCCTCGGCGCGGCGGATAACGGCCGTCATTCCGTATTACGGGTATGCCCGCCAGGATCGCAAATCGGGGTCGCGCACGCCGATTTCGGCAAAGCTCGTGGCCAATCTGATCACCACCGCCGGCGCCGACCGGGTGCTGACGCTCGATCTCCATGCCGGGCAGATCCAGGGCTTCTTCGACATCCCGACCGACAATCTGTACGCCGAGCCGGTGCTGGTGAAGGACATCCGGGAGAACCATGGCGCGGTCGACCTCGTCATCGTGTCGCCCGATGTCGGCGGGGTGTTTCGCGCCCGCCAGATCGCGCGGCGGGTCGATGCCGATCTGGCGATCATCGACAAGCGCCGCGAGCGCGCCGGGGTCTCCGAGGTGATGAACATCATCGGCGATGTCGCCGGCCGGCGCTGCATCCTGGTCGACGACATCGTCGACAGCGCCGGCACGCTGTGCAACGCCGCCCAGGCATTGGTCGACAACGGCGCCGACGGCGTTTATTCCTATGTCACGCACGGCGTCTTGTCGGGTGGCGCGGTGGCGCGGGTCACCGCCTCGCCGCTCAAGATGCTGGTCTTGACCGACAGCATCGTCGCGACCGAGGCGGTGCGGGTGTCGCAGAACATCCGGCAGCTGACGATCGCCCCCCTGATCGCCGAGGCGATCCGGCGGATCAGCGAGGAACGGTCGGTTTCGAGCCTATTCGATTGACGGCGACGCCAGTCTCGGACGCCGGCGGGCCGCCCGACCGGTTTTGACCGGCTGGTTTTGCGAGAAAGGAAGAGAAAGTCCATGCCCGAGATCATCAGCCTCAATGCCGAGCCGCGCCCTCTGGCCGGCAAGGGCGCCGCCCGGGCGACGCGGCGCGGCGGGCGCGTTCCCGGGATCGTCTACGGCGACAAGCAGGAGCCGGTGCTGATCAGTCTCGAACCGCGCGCGCTGGCCCGAATCGTTGCAAGGCCTGGGTTCTTCGCGACGCTGGTCGACGTCACGGTCGAGGGGACGACGCATCGAACCTTGCCGCGCGATGTCCAGTACCACCCGATCAGCGATGCGCCGCTGCACGTCGATTTCATGCGGGTCGGGGCGGGCGCGCAGGTCACCGTCGCGGTTCCGGTCGCGTTCATCAATCATGAGCGCTCGGTGGGCCTGCGCCGCGGCGGCATCCTCAATGTCGTGCGCCACACCATCGAGATGATGTGCTCGGTCGACAATATCCCCGAGCGGGTCGTCGTCGATCTCGACGGGCTCGACATCGGCGACAGCATCCATAGCGGCGCGGTCGAGATGCCGCCCGGCGCGCGCCCGGTAATCCAGCGCCGCGACTTCACGATCGCCAGCATCGCCGCATCCTCGGCGGTGAAGGAGGAGGCGGCCCAGGCCGCGGCGACCGCAGCGGTGGCGGCGGCGGCGCCGCCGACCGAAGAGCCGGCACCAGCGGCGACGCCGGCGACGCCGTAAAAATCGGCGGCAACGGCGTGGCGATGCGCCTTGTCGTCGGCCTCGGCAATCCGGGCAGCCGCTATGCCCGCAACCGGCACAATATCGGCTTCATGGTGGCTGCGGCGATCGCTCGCCGCTATGGCTTTTCGGCCTTTCGCAGCCGCTTCAAGGGCGAACTGGCGGAGGGCGTGATCGGGGCCGAGCGGCTGCTGCTGCTCTGCCCGCAGACCTTTATGAACGCGTCGGGCGAAGCGGTGCTGGCGGCGATGAGCTTCTACAAGATCGCGCCGGGCGAGATAGTGGTGATCCACGACGAGCTCGATCTGCGGCCCGGCAAGGTCAGGGTGAAGCGCGGCGGAGGCAGTGCCGGCCACAACGGCTTGCGCTCGATCGACGCGATGATCGGGCCCGATTACTGGCGCATCCGCATCGGCATCGGCCATCCCGGGGTCAAGGAGCTGGTGCATCCCTATGTGCTGATGAACTTCACCGCGGAGGAGATGCGGCGATGGGTCGTGCCGCTGGTCGATGCGGTGGCCGAGACGACCCCCGTGTTGCTCGAGGGCGCCCCCGATGCGTTCATGAGCGAGGTCGCTCGCCGGTTTGCCCCGCCGGAACTCGACGACGAGGAAACGCCATAAGCAACCTCACGAACATCCTCTATCTGATCGGCTCGATATGTTTCCTGGCCGGCAGCATCGCCAACTTTGTGCGATAGCGGCGCCGCGCGAAGCCGGCGAATTCCGGGGATTCCACCAACGACGAAGACAAGGACGGGTGCAGGCATAGCGGCGAATTGATCGCCCAATCCTGGATTTTCGCGGCGCCGAGCATACATATCACGGTTATGGCCGGACTTGTTCCGGCCATCCACGTTTCAACCTCGCGGGGGTTCGTGGATGACCGGGACAAGCCCGGTCATGGCGGATGTGGCTGGCGGGAGGATCATGGGTTTCAACTGTGGGATCGTCGGGCTGCCGAATGTCGGCAAGTCGGCCCTCTTCAACGCCTTGACCGCGACCCAGGCGGCCGAGGCGACGAAATATCCGTTCTCTACCCGCGAGGCCAATGTCGGCCGGGTTGCGGTGCCGGACGAGCGCCTGGAGGTGTGCGCCCGCCTCGCCAAATCGGCGAAGATCGTGCCGACCCAGCTCGAATTCGTCGATATCGCCGGGCTGGTGCGCGGCGCCTCGAAGGGGCAGGGGCTCGGCAACCAGTTTCTCGGCCAT
>Ga0182024_10000370_pt1 | contig 114934 bp, 108 predicted proteins | sample P32metaG_FD_120480 | JGI IMG/M metagenome (GOLD analysis project Ga0182024, IMG submission 120480) | Permafrost microbial communities from Stordalen Mire, Sweden - P3-2 metaG (Illumina Assembly) | ecosystem: Environmental > Terrestrial > Soil > Wetlands > Permafrost | place: Sweden: Stordalen... | reverse complement strand
CTGGTCGATCTGGTATCTTTTCTTCATGGCGACTCTCTCCTTTTTTCTTGGCAGAAAAAACCACCGCGATCATTATGACCGCGGTTGAGAGTCGCTACTTTCTACGAATTAACGGGCATCCTCAGACGAAACGCCAGCACAACTGCGCGGCCAAGAAGATCCGTTGAATTGTTCTCTGAATATGATAAGTCGATAACTAAAGCGTCATGCTCCATAGTCATCGCATGCCTAATCTTGAACTTGACTGGTGCAGTGATGCCAAGCTGGGAGACATTCACGTAGAGAGACATTTGCCAAGCTGCATTGAAGACTTCCCCCACAATCGTCCCAGCGTCCCTCAACAATGGAGTTTCAAACCACGCGAGAAAACCGTCACCGGTCCATTTGATAAACCGACCGCCAGCAGCCTCAACGAAAACTATCGACAGGAACAAGAAACGCTGGAGGAATTTTTCCAATGCCTCAGCTGATTCGTTGTTGTTGAGATACTTCGAGGAACTTTGGAGATCGCATACCCAAACGATTCCACGTGACCTGCGTCCTTCCAATTTGCTAACAACGGCCATAGTCAAATCCTATTCTCACGTCCATTTATTTCTTTAATTCGCGGATATGCACCATCAGTCGATACTCGGTTTCGATCCTTTCTTCCAATTCAGATGTTGATACTTAACGAACCATGCAACCATCAGTCTGAATCCATCCTAGTGTTAAATTCGGTAGGGATATTGGGCTATTCTGGCCGGTGCCCCACGATCCCGGACGAGAACCTGCTCTATATGTTTGAAGTATATAGATTTGCCGGTTGATCTTCTTTTTACCCGCTCTGCATTGTCATCCTTGCCGCGCAAAACACATAGTGCCCACAGAAACGGAGGCACTATGGCTACTTCACTTACCGATTTTGCAGAGCAGATCAATCCCGAAACTTTGACCAAGGACCGTCGCATCGAAGCACGGCGCGCCAACTTCCGGCAGGCTACACGGGTTCACGGAAGCTTCCTGGCCGCCGCCGAGAAACGGGCGCTTGTCTGGATGGCTGAGCGCATGCCGGCTTGGGTCAATTCCGACCATCTGACTGTGCTCGGCTTTGCTGCCCAGATCGCGACTGGCGTTTGTTATGCCCTTGCGGCTTGGGATCGACGCATGCTGCTGGCGGCGATTGTTTGTCTCGCGATGAACTGGTTTGGCGACAGCCTGGACGGAACTTTGGCGCGCGTGCGGCAGCGGCAGCGACCGCGCTACGGTTTTTATGTCGATCACATGATTGATTCCATTGGCGCGATGGCAATGATGGGCGGGCTGGCGCTTTCCGGATACATGCATCCGGTGATTGCGATTGGATTGCTGATTGCGTTTCTGCTGCTTTCCATCCAGTCGTATCTGGCGACCTATACGCTTGGCGAATTTCATCTTTCTTTATGGCGCTTCGGGCCGACGGAATTGCGGCTTCTGCTGGCGGCGGGGAACCTGGCGATGTTCCGTTGGGCATGGGCGATTCACGGGCGCTATCGGCTGTTTGATATTGGCGGTGCGATTGGGCTGGCGGGGATGGTGCTGATGCTGGTTGTCGTCAGCTTGAAGAACACGATGCGGCTTTACCGGGAGGAGAGAATTTTATGAACAGTTCTCAGTTCCCGGTTCTCAGTTCTCAGAAGAGCAGCTCCCAGCTCCCAGCTCTCAGCTCTCAGGAAAATCTTGTTGGGCAAACGGTTTGGCGATGGGTGAAGTTCAATCTTGTGGGCGGGCTTGGCATCGGCGTCCAGCTGGGCGCGCTGGCTGTTTTTCGTTCCTGGCTTCGGCTCGATTACTTGCTGGCTACTGGGCTGGCGGTGGAGATCGCGGTGCTCCACAACTTTTTGTGGCACGAGCGGTTTACGTGGGCGGATCGGCCGGCTGCGAGACCGGTGCAGTCCTTGACCAGACTGGCAAAGTTCAACGCCAGTAATGGCGCGGTTTCTGTTGTCGGGAACCTCTTGCTGGTGAGGTTGCTGGTTGGGGAGTTGAAGATCAACTATGTGGCGTCGAATCTTATGGCGATTGTGTTGTGCTCGGTGGTGAATTTCTTGCTTGGCGATCGCTTTGTGTTTGATCCAGAAGAGAACCCGGCTGCGACTTCGACCTAGCAACTGCCGAGCTTTGCTCGGCTGGGCGGGTCCTGAGCGAAGCCGAAGGAATGCGTCCGCCCCTACGTGGTTTGTGGCGACCGCTTTGCGGACACGTACTTTGGGGGTTACGCCGCGGGCGAACACGGGATATACTGTCTCTAGCTGCTATGCGCTCCAATGGCTACATTTCGCCGCTTCAGAATTGCTGGATCGAGGGACTTGCTTGTCCCCGCCGGTATCTTTCTGTGCTGCCTTCGCATGTGCGCGCCAATCTCTTTGGCAGCGATTAATTCTTCTTCCCACTCTGTCGGGTAATGACTTTTGGCTTTTGCGACTGGGGAATCCCACCCTAACGTCGCAAAAGGCGCGACGTTAGGATGGGGCACCCTCCGCTCGAACTTCGGCCTTGCCAGTGAGAACTGAGAACCGGGAACTGAGAAATATCTGGAGGATTCCATGACCACCAAAACTTTGATTTCCGGACCCAAGCTGAAGACGGCGCTTCCGGGCCCTAATGCCAAGCGCATTCTGGCGGGCGACGAAAAATATATTTCACCTTCGTACACGCGCTCTTACCCGCTGGTTGCCAAGCGCGGACGCGGCATCGTGGTCGAAGATGTGGATGGCAATGAGTTTTTCGATTTTTCCGCCGGCATTGCCGTGACCTCGACCGGACACTGCCATCCCGACGTCGTGGCTGCGATTCAGAAGCAGGCGGGTGAACTGATCCACATGTCGGGCACCGACTTCTATTACGAAGCGCTGGTGACGCTGGCCGAACGCCTGTCGAAGATTGCGCCTATGCCGGGGCCGCACAAGATTTACTACGGAAACTCGGGAGCGGAAGCCGTCGAGGGCGCTTTGAAGCTGGCACGCTATCACACGAAACGCCAGCAGGTGATTGCTTTCTTTGGCGCTTTCCATGGACGGACGATGGGCGCGCTATCGCTGACGGCGTCGAAGCCGCAGCAGAAGCGGCGTTTCTCGCCGCTGGTGCCGGGAGTTACGCACGTGCGTTATCCCGACGTGTATCGCGGCTGCGAGGGCGGTCCGCAGGATGGGGAGAAATTTGCGCTGGGCTGCGCGCGCTTTATCGAAGACAAGCTGTTCAAGACCATTCTTGCTCCGGAAGAAGTCGCGGCCATTTTTGTCGAGCCCATTCAGGGCGAGGGCGGATACGTCGTCGCTCCAACGATCTTCATGCAGGAGCTGCGGCGCATCTGCGATAAGCATGGCATCCTGCTGGTGCTGGACGAAGTGCAGAGCGGCATCGGCCGCACCGGCAAATGGTGGGCGGTTGAGCACACCGGCGTTCATCCCGACATCGTTTGCATGGCGAAGGGCATCGCTTCGGGGATGCCGCTTGGCGTCACCATGAGCAAAGCCGAGATCATGGACTGGATTCCCGGTTCGCACGCGTCGACTTTCGGCGGGAACCCGGTCTGTATTGCCGCGGCGCTGGCGACGCTCGATGTGATCGAGAAAGAAGGGCTGCTGCGGAATTCGCAAGAGGTTGGCGACCACATGATCAAGCGCATGTCTGACTGGCCAAAGAAGCATAAGATTGTCGGCGACGTCCGTGGCCGGGGGCTGATGATCGGCGTCGAGATCGTCAAGGATCAGTCGACCCGAGAGTACGGCGCCAGCGAACGCGACCGGATCGTGGAGGCGGCCTTCGAGCGCGGCGTTCTGTTTTTGGGCTGTGGTCCGAGCACGGTTCGCATTGCGCCGCCGCTCATCGTTACCAAGGACGAATCCGACGTTGCCATGGATGTCTTGGAAGAGGCGATCGCGATGGTCGAAGCTGGAAAGAACGCTTGATCGAACGTTTGATCGAGATATTGACCGAGATCTTGATCGAACTCGTGATGGCGGGAGGTGCGTAATGGGGAACGGAACCGTGAAATCGATTTTTATCGCTTCCACTGCGGAGGGGCAGCCGCAATCCGTTGGTCAGGCGGTGGCGATTCCGGGCACGGGGCTGGAGGGCGATCGATACGCGCTGAAGCTGGGTACGTTCTACAAGCCCACTCCGGATCGCGAACTGACGCTGATTGAAGTGGAGGCGATTGAGGCGATGCAGCGGGACTATCAGATTGAGCTTGCTGCCGGCGATGCGCGCCGCAACATTGTTACTCGCAACGTTCCGCTGAATCATCTGGTGGGCAAGGAGTTTGCCATTGGCGAGGTACGGATTCGTGGCCTCCGACTCTGCGAGCCTTGCGATCACTTGCAGAAAGTCACGGGGAAGCCGGTGATCAAGGGGTTGCTGCATCGCGGGGGATTGCGGGCGCAGATTCTGACGGCAGGCACGATTCGGGTCGGGGACACAGTTAGTTTCATGTCCTAGAGACGGGGCTTGCCGCGTCTCTACCGATATTCCAGAATTCATCAAGAAGCGCTGGGCTAAGCTGGTTCCGCCCCTCCCGAGCTGGATTCGCTAGCCGGCGAATTGTACCGGATGCGAGGTGACCACGATCACATAAGGTGTTGTGGGTTCCAAGCTACGGTGAACATGGGGGTTCCATGTTTGCCGGACGCTTGACGCAAGCCACCCTTCGCGCATTGGACTGGCTGGTCTCCAGAACGCTCTCGCCCGAGGATACGCCGGCGCATCAGCTCACCGGGCGGCGCGGAGAGGAAGATGCTTACTTCTACCTGCGCCGGCGGGGTTATACGATCATCGCGCGCAACTTCCGCTCCCCGCATCATCGCGGGGAACTGGATCTTGTCGGGTGGGAGCGGGACGTACTGTGTTTTGTCGAAGTAAAAACTCGGACGACGCGTGACTTCAAGCCTGCCGAGGCCGCCGTCGATCGCGATAAACAACGGGAGCTGTCGAGAGTTGCCCGCGACTTCCTGCGCCAGATGCCCCCTTCATGCCAACGGGGCCCCCATCCCGCGCGCCTTTCGCGGGATGGGGTGGAGTGGCGGTTTGACGTGCTCGCCGTATACTATGACCGCGGAGACAACCAGCCCTCGTTCGAGTTGTTTCAAAATGCCTTTCCTGTGTCGTACAATCGTGCCTTCAAGAATGCCAACTGAAAGGATTTAGTACGTGCCTGAACTGAGAAAAGACCCCATCGTGGGCCGGTGGGTGATTATTTCCACTGATCGCGCCAAGCGGCCGACGGATTTTGTGCGCGAAGCGGTGACGATCAAGGGTGGATTCTGTCCTTTCTGTTATGGCAATGAAAGCAAGACGCCGCCGGAGATCCTGGCATACCGGCCGAGCGCCAACGGCAATAGTCCGCAGAAAGACAGTCCGGGTTGGACGGTCCGCGTCGTTCCGAACAAATTCCCGGCACTCGGCATTGAAGGCAGTTTGAACAAACAAGCCGAGGGCATGTTTGACAAGATGAATGGCATTGGCGCGCACGAAGTGGTCATCGAAACGCCCGACCACAACGCCACTCTGGCCTCGCTTCCGGCGAAGAGAATCGAAGATGTCCTGTGGGCGTTCCGGGACCGCATTCTCGATCTCAAGAAAGACCGGCGCTTCAAATACATTCTGCTCTTCAAAAACCATGGAGAAGCAGCGGGCGCTTCCCTCGAACATTCTCACTCGCAGCTGATCGCGCTGCCGATTGTGCCCATTTACGTGGTTGAAGAACTGCAGGGAGCCAAGCAGTATTACATTTATAAAGAGCGCTGCGTGTTCTGCGACGCGATCCGGCAGGAAATCGAAAGCGGCATACGGGTGGTCGCGGAGAACGAAGATTTTCTGACTCTCGCGCCTTATGCTCCGCGGTTCCCGTTTGAAACCTGGATCGTCCCCAAGCGCCACGAATCCGCCTTCGAGAACTCGTCGTCGCAGATGTTCGAAAATCTTGCCAGAGCGATCAAGTTGCTGCTGATGAAAGCGGACCGCGTGCTCGACAATCCGCCGTACAACCTGGTGGTGCACACATCGCCGGCGCAGGATCCGGCGAACGAGTACTACCACTGGCATATTGAATTCATGCCGAAGCTGACCAAGACGGCGGGATTCGAATGGGGCACGGGTTTCTACATCAATCCCACGCCGCCCGAGGAGGCGGCGAAGTTTTTGCGCGATGCTAGCGTGGAAGATTTAGCGCCTAGTACCGTGGGCGTGCGCTGAGTCAAAGGCTAGGTTTCAAAATTCCAAGGTTTCAAAGGAAATCTGCTTGGCGGCTTGCGGTAGGTGGGGTTCGGCCAGTCTGATTTCCACACGGCTCGGATCCTCCGCGCTGAATATGGGAAGGATGACTTACTCGATGAGGCGCCTTCTGCGGGTGTTGCTCAATCCTCATTGGGTTTACATCCTGCCCCTCCTGCACCTTGCTGGATTCATTATGACCGCGATCATGGACTTTGAGTGGATGCCTGTTGTTGTCAGTGAATTTCCGGTTGGGCCTCTGCTTCTAGGCATCGCGTGGCGTTTCGGTCATCCACTATTTTGGTTCGGGGTTTTCGGGTCGTTATGGTGGTGCTGGCTAAGCCACATGTTTTTCAATTATCTGCGGAAATCAAACTGACCCAGTACCCACAGTTACGGTTGGGAGTAGTCGTGTTCTAGCCCTGGGTTCGGTCCAGAACCTCGGCGTGCCACGCCATCTGAATTGCTTCCAGCTTGGATTCGTTCGACTTCGTGGGATCATCTTTGAAATCGGGGAGCGCGATCACATATTTGTGCAGGTCGGTGAAACGGACTGAGAGCGGGTCCAGTTCGGGATGGACTTCGGAGAGCAGAATCCCGATATCGTCGGCATCGCTCCAGGTAAGTTCTTTTGGCATGAACAAATGCTCCTAGTGTTCTTCCGAAACGTAATTGCGGTTCCAGGCCGGGATTTCGACTACTACTTTGCCGGGCTTCTTGATTACGGTCTGGCATCCGAGACGCGAGTTTAGCTGAAGATCGGCGGCCATGTCGAGCTTGTCGGCTTCGTCGTCTTCCATTTCTGAAATCAGGTCGGCGCCTTCTTTCACCCAGACGTGGCAAGTGGTGCAGGCGCAGTTTCCTCCGCAGGCATGATCGAGAGGGATGCCAAAGTTCAAAGCCACGTCGAGCAGCGACTCCGGCTTGCCGTGATCTTTGTAGGGCAGCTTGCCGTGTTCAAAGGTCACCGTCTTCCCCTCGGGAAGAAACGTGACCTCAACCGTGTTGCCGTTATTTTCAGCGGGGGGAGCATCCATTGTGGTTGTTCCGGTTTGGTTCATTTTTTCTTCGGACATTTTGACTCCAGAAATTTGTGCTGCGAGCTGCGAGCCGCGAGCTCCGAGCAACCCGCTTTCGTTCGGCCGGGACCCGATATTACCTTGCCCGCTCGCAGCCCGAGGCTCGTAGCTCGAAGCTAAGCGTTTTCATTCAAAATCTGCCTTCGCCACCGGATGTCCGGCTTCCGGACCCTCTTCCAGGTCGGTGCTATCCATGGCCTTGCCTTTAAGCGCGGTTGAGACAGCTGTATCCATCATTAGTTCGGCCAGGCGCATGGTGGCCTGGTTCAGCGCGTCGATGGCGGCGCGGATCGCTTGATAGTCGTCGCCATCCTTTACCTCAACCAGAGCTTTCTCCAGCGCCTCGACGTTGCGTCGTTCGTCGTTCGTGATCTCCAGCCATGCGTGATTTCTCTTTCCCTTCGCGAGGGCTACCAAGATCGTATCCGCTTCGCGTCGCGCTTCAATGACCTGCCGCTGCCGGAAATCTTCTTCCGCGAAATCGTACGATTCGAGCAGCATGTTCTCGACCTGTTCGTCGGTGAGGCCGTAAGTGGGCTGGACGTCGATTTCAGCTTCTTGTCCGCTGCGCTGCTCGCGCGCCGAGACGCGCAGAATGCCGTTCGCGTCGATCAGAAACTTTACTTCTATGCGCGGCATGCCGGCGACCATGGGTGGAACGCCCTTGAGATCGAAGCGCGCCAGCGACCGGCAATCGCGCGCCAGTTCGCGTTCGCCTTGCAGCACGTGGATCGCGACGTTGGTCTGCCCATCCACCTGGGTGGTGTAGTGCTGCGTCGCCGAAGCCGGCACCGTCGAATTTCGCAGGATGATTTTATCGGTGACGCCGCCCGCTACTTCAATGCCCAGAGATAATGGAGTGACATCCAGCAGCAGCATGTCTTGCGTGATTTCGGAACCGCCGCCGAGAATGTTGGCCTGCACGGCCGCTCCGAGCGCTACCACTTCGTCGGGATTTAAATCCGTGTGCGGCACGCGCCCGAAAAGATCCTGAACCAAACGCCGCACTTTTGGAATGCGCGTGGAGCCCCCGACCAGCACTACCTCATCGATTTGTTCGGGCTTCAGGCCTGCGTCCTTGAGTGCTTGTTTGCACGGTCCGACGGTGCGGTCGATGATGGGCTGGATCATCTGCTCGAACATTTCCAGCGAAATTTCCCGCTGATACTTCTTTCCGCCGGGCAAATCGACATCAAGCTTCGCCGTCGGCTGCGACGACAGAGCAATCTTGGCCTCGATCACGGCTTTGCGAATACGAGCCACCGCTTCGCCGTTACGCCGGACATCGTCCTCGAACCCGATCCCGCGGTCGCCGCGAATGTCGTCGAGCGCAATCGCGATCAGCAGATTGTCGATGTCGTCTCCGCCGAGATGGGTGTCGCCGTTGGTCGAAATCACCTCGAAGATTCCGTCGTGCAGCTTGAGAATCGAGATATCGAAGGTGCCGCCGCCCAGATCGTAAACAACAATGATGCCGTTCTTCTTTTTGTCGAGACCGTAAGCTAGCGATGCGGCCGTCGGCTCATTGACCAGCCTCAGGACATTCAGTCCGGCGATGCGGCCGGCATCTTTTGTCGCCTGCCGCTGTGCGTCGTTAAAATATGCGGGGACGGTGATGACCGCCTGGGTTAAGGGCGCTCCGAAAAAACGTTCGGCATTGCGCTTCAGTTGGCGCAGCACCAGCGCCGAAATCTCGGGCGGAGTGTAGGTTCGCTCACCGATCTTGATGCGCAGGACCTCTCCCTCGTGAAGATCGTCTGCCAACTGGAATGGAAAGAGTTTCAGTTCATCCTGTATATCCTCGACGCCACGGCCCATCAGGCGCTTGATCGAGTAAACCGCCCGCTCCGGCGTTTCGATCAGATATTTGCGCGCGGCGTTGCCCACTATGACATGGTTCATTTCGTCGAGCGCCACCACGGAGGGCACGAGGTTGAGCCCGTCTTCTCCGGGGATGACGACGGGAGAATCTCCCTGCATGTAGGCCACGAGCGAGTTCGTGGTGCCGAGATCGATGCCGACGATGTAGTCAGTTGCCATATGGGGGATTGCAGAGGTCAGAGGTCAGATTGCAGAGGTGAGAGCCCGTGGGGTTTGGTTTTCAGCTCTGCAATCTGACCTCTGACCTAGCATTCCATTGCCTCATTCACGTCCCGCACCAGATTCCGGACATAATTTCTGCGATTCAGCACGTCCAGCATCTTGTCGAGGATCTTCCGGCGATCGGCTTCGGTTCCGCTGTCGATGGCCTTATCCCACTTGGTCCACTCGGACTTGAGTTCGTTCAAGAGCGCGTCGTATTTCTCTTCCAGCGAAAGCTTGGCCTTGCCGATTTCTTCCAGTAAAGCCGGATCGTCTTCGCCCAGCTTCTTCTGGACCCGCAATTCTTCGAGATGCATGTTGAGTTCGAAGACTTCCTCCAAAAGATCGGGAGGCACTACCTGCTTCTTCAACTCGCCGGTGACGCGAGCTTTTTCGGTCGCCTGTTTCGATTGCTCTTCCAGTTCGACGCCTTCCAGACGCAACAGGTACTCCGTGCGCTTGATCGGATCTTTCAGCGTGCGATAGGCGTCGTTGAGCATGGAGCTTTGTTCGAGGCTCCAGTTACGCTCCTGCAGATCAGCCTGCCCGAATACATCGGGATGGAGACGGCGGCTCAGTGCGTAGAATTCATTTTCCAAGGCTGCCGTGTCCAGGTTGAGCTTGCGCGAAAATCCGAAAAACGTGAAATACTCCACCGGGACGGGCGGCTGCACTTTGCCGCACGAAGTGCAGAAATGTACCGCGCGCATGGTGCCGCACGACCAGCAAGTTGAAGTTGCTTCTCCGGCACCGTGTCCAGGGATGATCAGGGACGAGTTGGATTCTGTGTTAGCCATAAACAATTCAGGGCGAGCGCCGGCTCGCCCATTGACCAATTGCCCACTGGTTGTGTGGTGACGGGCCTTTGGCCCGTTTACGGGGCCCTTCGGCTCCGCTCAGGGCAGGCTCCGCCCTACACCACACGGATTTCTCCTACGAGAAAGAGCTGCCGCAGCCGCAGGACTTGGTCGAGTTCGGATTCTTGAACACGAACCCTTGCTGCATTAGGGTCTCGTTGTAGTCGAGAATCATCCCGTGCAGATAGATGAAGGACTTCGGGTCCACAAAAACCCGGACGTCGCCGAACTGGAATACACGGTCGCGCTCGCGCGGTTGCGTATCAAATCGTATGTTGTAACTCAGGCCCGAGCATCCGCCGCCCTGCACGCCCAGGCGAAGTCCGCCCTGCTCCGGAGAAATATTTTCTTTCACTATGGCGGAGCGAATCTTCTTGAGCGCGTTGTCGGTCACCTGGATGCCTTTGGCTGGAGCCGTGGGCACGGCAGGTTTTGCGGTCTCGTCTTTGAGCGCTTGATCCATGGTTGATTCCAGCCCGCTTCGAGCTACGGTCTTCGAGCTGCGAGCAAAATCCCACGCCGCAGCTGGTCGCTCGAAGCTCGCGGCTCATAGCTCGCAGCGGTTTACTGCGCGGCCTGCATTTCCGCGGGCTTTGCGGTCTGCTGCTTCTTTTTCCAGTCGCCGATGGCGGCTCGGATCGCATCCTCGGCCAGCACCGAACAGTGAATTTTCACTGGCGGCAAGGCCAGTTCCTTCACGATTTCGGTGTTCTTGATCGCGAGCGCCTCGTCAACAGTTTTACCCTTGACCCACTCGGTCGCCAGCGAGGACGACGCGATGGCCGAGCCGCAGCCGAAGGTCTTGAACTTCGCGTCTTCGATGATGTTGGTCTGCGGATTCACCTTGATCTGCAGCTTCATCACGTCGCCGCACTCGGGCGCGCCGACCAAGCCGGTGCCCACGTCGGCATCCTTCTTGTCCATTGAGCCCACGTTGCGCGGATTGTTGTAGTGGTCGATTACTTTATCGCTGTATGACATCGTCGATCTCCTTGGAATCTCATCTATGCCCAGCCCCTAAAGGGGCATTTCATTTTGGGCGTTTGCGGCATCGCTAAAGCGATGCCCTGATACGAACCTAGTGCGCTTCCGCTGCCCATTTCACACTCTTCAGGTCCACGCCCTCTTTCGCCATTTCGTAGAGTGGCGATAGTTCGCGCAGACGCAGTACCGTCTCGACTACGCGGTCGGCTACGTAATCGATCTCGGCTTCGGTGTTGAAGCGTCCGATGCCGAAGCGGATCGAGCTATGCGCCAGATCGTCGCCGGTGCCGAGAGCTTTCAATACATAAGATGGCTCAAGCGTCGCCGAGGTGCAGGCCGATCCGCTGGAAACCGCAATATCGTTGATGCCCATCAGCAACGACTCGCCTTCCACGTAGGCAAAACTGATATTTAGATTGCCAGGCAGGCGATGCTCCATCGAGCCATTGATGTAAACTTCGTCGAGCCGGCTCATGATGCTATCTCGCAGCCGGTTGCGCAGGCCCGCCATTTTGCAGGATTCTTTCGGCATTTCTTCCTGCGCTATGGCGCAAGCCTTGCCGAGGCCGGCGATGCCGGGAACATTGAGCGTGCCCGAACGCATTCCGCGCTCGTGGCCGCCGCCGTCAATCAGCGGCACCAGTTGCACGCGCGGATTCTTGCGGCGCACAAACAGCGCGCCCGCGCCTTTCGGGCCGTAGAGCTTGTGGCCGGTAATGGACGCTACATCGATGTTCATTTTATTCACGTCGATCGGCACCTTGCCTATCGCCTGTACCGCGTCGGTGTGGAAGACTACACCACGTTCGCGGCACAGCTTTCCGATCTCCGCGATTGGTTGCAGCACGCCGATTTCGTTGTTGGCCGCCATGATCGTCACCAGAATCGTCTTGTCGTCCATGGCGCGCTTCAGGTCGTCGAGGTCGACCAGTCCATCTTTCTGTACCGGCAGATAGGTCACGCGGAAACCGAACTTCTCCAGATGCTTGCAGGTGTCGAGCACGGCCTTGTGTTCGGTGACCGCGGTGATGACGTGGTTGCCCTTCTCGCGGTACATTTCGGCCACGCCCTTAATTGCGAGGTTGTCGCTTTCGGTGGCGCCGGAAGTAAAGATGATTTCTTTCGGAGTCGCGCCGATCAACTTGGCGATACGCTCGCGCGACAACTCGACCGCTTCTTCCGCCACCCATCCAAAGGGATGGTTGCGGCTGGCGGCGTTGCCGAACTTCTCCATGAAGTAGGGCAGCATTTCTTCGAGCACGCGCGGATCCATGGGCGTGGTCGCGTGATTGTCCATGTAAATGGGCAGCTTGATTCCGTTGGGAGTCGTATGCTGTCCGATGTCTTCACTGGTGGGGGTCGCCGTGTTGCCATTCGTGCTCATGATCACCTTGCTCCTACGCAGCCCCTGAAGGGGCATTTATTTTCGCCGTTTGCGGCATCGCTAAAGCGATGCCCTGATGCGCGAACCTTTAATTTCACACCTGTAATTTCACACCTGCCGATTAATTCCACGCCTGCTGATTACAAGATCGTTACCAACTCCGCCGGTTTCCTGATGTCCTGCTTATTGACATTCTTGTCGACATCGATAACTTCCGGCTCTTCCTTCATCTGCGAAATCTTGATGTTCTTCAGCACCTGTTCGATGCTTTCATTTACCTTGCGCAGCGGTTCGCGAATGGTGCATCGATCGCTCTGATCGCATTCGCCGCGAACGGTTACGCAAGAAGTAATGAACAGCGGTCCGTCAATCGCCTTGATCACTTCGAAGGCGGAAATCATCTTCGGATCGCGCGTCAGCATGTAGCCGCCGTTCATGCCATGCTGAGATCGAACCAAACCGACCTTCGCCAGCCGTTGCAGGATCTTTGCCAGCGCTTCCTGCGGGATGCCATAAGCCTCGGCGACATCTTTGGCGCTGCATGCACCCTGGTCGGCATGCTCGGCCAGATGCTTCATGGCCATGAGGCCGTAGTCCGCTTTCTTAGTCAATTTCAGCATGACGGAATGCCGACCTTTATGGTCGGATAAAACTCCGACTGTTTAGGTCGTATTTTGATTCTAGCCGTAACCGAAGCATCGCGCAAGGCCGATCAGGGGGTGGTCGAATTTGGGGAGCGAATGGTAAGTTTTAGCAGGTAAACAGTTTAGGTCATGGAATTCCGACCTTCCCAATGAAAAATGATCACATTCAGTCTTCAACAAATGACTTCAGCCTGGTCAGCGTCTGATCCCATTCCCCGGAGACGAGATCGAGGTATTGCTTAACCGCTTCTATCGGCCCGGGAACAAATTTGAATCGGCTCTCGCGACCGCTCCGGATACTGTGGACGATTCCTACTTCCTCCAACACACGAAGATGCTTGGTGATCGCTTGCCGGGTCAGTTTGTGACCCTGCGTTAGCTCTGAGATCGAATATGGCTGCCGCCCAGCACAGAGCCGAGCCACCAGCGCAAGCCGGGTCTCGTCGCCCAGCGCCGCAAATACGGGCGCACGCGCGTGCCGTTTGGCGGCGATGCCGCTATGACGTTTTGGCGACATGGTTCTCGATGTTCTTCATTTGCTCTGTCCAACCACCATCATTCATGCGGAATGCTTCCAGGCGGCGGTCGCTGGGGATCTTGTCGAAGCCGGACTCGGTGAGCACCAGTAATGTTCCACTGGCCGTCTTTTCCAACCTGAATTCGACGAGTGTGGGCGTCTCTTTCGAATAATCTATTTTGGGGTCCACGGCATAAGGATGCCAGGTGAAGGAAAAGAGCCGCTCGTGCTCCATTTTTCGCACGACCGCTTCCCATTTGATGTGCTCATAGCCGGGATAAGTGATCTGGCCGCGCGAGACTTGACCCGGTACAAAGGGTCCGTCTAGTTTCACACGAAACCATTCGCCAAACTCACGGTAATCCGTCAGTGCACGCCAGACCCGCGAAACCGGCGCCTTGAGCTCAATCCTCTTTTCGATGCGGTCACTCATGTTAAGCAACCCCCAGGTTGCATGTTAGATTGGCGCGGGACAAAAAGCAACCCTTTGGTTGCATGTGTTGGTGGCATTAGGGACGAACGGGGACGGTCGCCGTGGTCTCAGACGCGCGAATGGCGTTTCAGACTCTGCAGCACCAATGCGCAAATGTCATCGGCGAAACTTTCCTCGAGCTTGACGTGCCGGATCAAAAAGCGCAGGTAGATGGGGCCGTAGAGCGAGTCGAGGATGAGGTCGAGGTCGCTTCCGGCGGGCAGTTCGCCGCGGTCGATGCCGCGTTGCAGAGTTTGGTAGGCCTGTTTGCGTCTGGGCCACAGGAACCTGTCGCGAAAGGCCTCGATCAATTCCGGATCCGATTGGCCTCCGGCGACCAGCGCGGCTACCACTTTGCCCCGCTTGGAGCGGAAGATGCGAATCAACCGCTTCATTTGAAGACTCATGTCGTTTTGCAGGGAACCGGTGTCGGGGAAGCGGAGTTCCCGGTCTGCGCTGGCCAGGAAAGCATCGGCAACCAGGGCGGCCTTGGTCGGCCACCAACGATAGACAGTTGTCTTGCCAACATTGGCGTCGGCGGCAATGGCCTCAATGCTCAGGTCGGGATATCCACCTTCCCGCCTAAGCAATTTCAGCGTGCTGCGCAGGATGGACTGACGCGATTCCTCACTGCGCGGGCGTCCGGGCGGGCGCTTCGCCGCAGACCCGTTCCCATTTCCGTTCTGGGACTCGGCGCGGCGAATATGATTTTGAGCCATGGCTAAAGTCTAATATAATTTAAATCCGAAACGTACTGTTTTGAATCTTAATTTGCAAGATCGCAGGCTGTGGGCCTTCAACATCAGGCTTGTACCCTAGTTACAGTCAGTACATGTTTTCGCTCGCCTTATGTGGATTGTAGCGTTAGCGCTTCGTCGTCCTTATACGTTTGTGGTGATGGCTCTGCTCATCATTATCCTTACGCCCATCACTATCCTGCGCACCCCGGTTGACATTTTCCCTGAAATTAACATTCCCGTGGTCAGCGTGGTGTGGAACTACACGGGTCTGTCGCCTAGCGAAATGGCGGACCGCATCGTTACCAACTCCGAGCGTGGATTTACGGTCACGGTCAACGACATCGAACATCAGGAATCGCAATCGCTTAGCGGAATCGCCGTGATCAAGATTTTTTTTCGGCCCAACGTCAATATTGCCATGGCGGTGACGCAGGTGACGGCGATCTCCCAAACCGTGTTGCGGGGATTGCCCGCGGGCACGACTCCGCCGCTGGTCATCACCTACACGGCTTCGTCGACGCCGATCGTGCAACTGGGCCTGAGCAGCAAGACGCTTCCCGAACAGCAGTTATTCGATCTGGGACAGAATTTTCTGCGGACGGCTTTGACCACCGTGCAGGGGGCGGGCACTCCTTATCCTTTCGGCGGCAAGCCGCGGCAGGTACAGGTCGATCTCGATTCCGCCAAGTTACAAGCTTATGGCCTGGCGCCGGCGGACATAGTCAATGCGGTGGCCGCGCAGAACCTGATTCTGCCGGCAGGCACCACCAAGATCGGGTCGACCGAATACAACGTGGAGATGAACGGCACTCCGCAGACCATCGCTGAACTAAACGACCTGCCGGTGAAAACTTCGAATTCGGCTACCCTCTACCTGCGGGATGTGGCGCACGTGCGCGATGGATTCGCGCCGCAGACCAACATCGTGCGGCAGGACGGCGTGCGCGGCGTGCTGATGGCGATCTTCAAACTTGGCGGATCGTCCACGCTTACGGTCGTCAATGGCATCAAAGCGATCGTGCCGCTGGCGGCGCAACAGCTGCCGCCTGAACTCAGCATCAAGGCCCTGTTCGACCAGTCTCTGTTCGTGCGTGCGTCGATTCAGGGAGTCTTGCGGGAAGGGCTGATCGCCGCTTGCCTTACGGCGATCATGATCCTCGTTTTTTTGGGCGACTGGCGTCCCACGATCATTATCGGGGTCTCGATTCCTTTGTCCATCTTCGTTTCCGTGATTCTATTGAGCGCGCTTGGACAGACCATCAACATCATGACCCTCGGAGGACTGGCGTTGGCGGTCGGAATCCTGGTGGACGATGCGACGGTGGAGATCGAAAACATCGAGCGCAACTTGGCCATGGGGAAGGAAATGAAACAGGCCATCCTCGACGGCGCGCAACAGGTTGCAGTGCCGGCGTTCGTCTCGACGCTGTGTATCTGCATTGTGTTTGTGCCGATGTTCTTTCTGGCCGGAGTCGCGAAATTTCTCTTTGTTCCGCTGGCGGAAGCGGTGTGCTTTGCCATGCTGGCGTCGTATCTGCTGTCGCGGACTCTGATTCCGACGATGGTGATGTTTATTATGCGCGGGCACGAGCACCGTGCCGCCGAGCCCACCAACTTCCTGGCAAAATATCAGCGAAGGTTCGAGCGCGGGTTTGAAAGATTCCGCGGAAACTATCAGCAACTTCTGGAAACTACGCTTGAGCACCGGGGATTATTTGCCATCGGCTTTGTGACCTTCTGCGTTCTGTCGCTGGGCCTGGTCTTTTTTCTCGGCCAGGATTTCTTTCCGCAGGTGGATGCGGGCCTGATCCGGTTGCACTTTCGCGCCCGGCCGGGCCTGCGGGTGGAAGAGACGGCGCGTCTGTGTGATGAGGTGGAGAAGGTGCTGCGCGCCGAAATACCAGCGGCGGAATTACAGACCATGCTCGACAACATCGGCGTCCCCTATTCGGGCATTAATCTTTCCTACAGCAGTTCGGGGGTGATTGGGACCGCCGATGCGGAGATCCTGATTTCACTGAACCCGGAGCACCACCATCCCACGTCGCAATACATCCGCCGGTTGCGCCGCGAATTGCCATCGCGTTTTCCGGGCGTGGAGTTCTTCTTTCAGCCAGCCGACATCGTGTCGCAAATTCTTAACTTTGGATTGCCGGCTCCCGTCGATATCCAGATCCTGGGCGCCGACATGCGCACCAACTACGACATCGGGCAGAGGATCGCAAATCGGCTGCGACAGATTCCCGGAACCGCCGATGTGCACGTGCAGCAGATGTTGAGTTTGCCCACGCTCCATCTGGACATGGACCGCACGCGCATCGATCAGGTCGGCTTGGACGCCCGCGATGTCGCACAGAGTGTGCTGATCAGCTTGAGCGGCAGCTTTCAGACCGCTCCCAATTTCTGGTTGAATCCGAAGAACGGCGTCACCTATCCGATCGCCATTCAATCGCCGCAGTACCGGATGACTTCCCTCCAGGACTTGATGAACACGCCGGTGAGGGGCACGAGTGCGGAGACGGCGCCGCAAGTGCTGGGCAATCTGGCTCAACTCACGCCGGTAGCGCGCCCTGCAGTTGTCAACCATTACAACGTGCAACCCGTGATCGATGTGTATGCCAGCACGCAGGGACGTGATCTGGGTGGAGTTGCGTCGGACATCATGAAGGCGCTCAAGCCATTCCAGGATCATCTTCCGCGCGGAACGAGCATTGTCGTTCGCGGGCAAATCGAGACCATGCAGTCCTCGTTCTTCGGCTTGGGAGTGGGCCTGCTGGGGGCGATCGTGCTTGTATATTTGCTGATTGTGATCAACTTTCAGTCGTGGCTCGATCCCTTTATCATCATTACGGCCTTGCCGGGTGCGCTGGCGGGAATCTGCTGGTTCCTGCTGATCACCCGGACCACGCTGAATGTCCCGTCGCTGACGGGCGCGGTCATGTGCATGGGAGTGGCAACCGCGAATTCGATTCTTCTGGTCTCGTTTTCTCGCGACCGCATGAATGCCGGAGCGCCCGCACTGCAGGCGGCTCTGGAAGCGGGATACACGCGGATGCGGCCGGTGATCATGACGGCCCTGGCCATGATTATCGGGATGGTGCCGATGGCGCTCGGCTTCGGAGAAGGCGGTGAGCAGAACGCTCCGTTAGGCCGCGCCGTGATTGGCGGCCTGCTCTTTGCCACCGTGGCCACCTTATTTTTTGTGCCCAGTGTATTTACGATTATTCATGGCCGCCGCCAGGCGCGGCAGCAGTCGGAGCAACGGTAGATCGGAGCAACGCTAGCGAAGAAAGAAGTATCGAATAATTGCCGGAGATCGTCATTATGCCCGTACAACCACCGCCTGTAACGACAGAGCAGCACGAGACGCAGCCTATCCCCGAGAATGATCGGCACTCGGGTGTGGTCCCGGTTCCGACGAGCCGGGCAAAACTTCTGGTGGGCGCCATCGTGCTCGTCCTGATCACCGCCGGCGCGGTTACGTTCCTGAACAAGAAAAACGAAACGGACGCATTGGCCAAGGAAACCGAAGCCGTGTCGGTTCCGACTGTGGCGGTAGTACAACCGCAGACTGAGCCCGGAAACGATGAGCTGGTGTTGCCCGGGAATTTGCAGGCTTTTGAAGAGTCCCCCATTTTTGCCCGCACCAACGGCTATCTCTTACGCTGGTACAAGGACATTGGGAGCAAGATCCAAAAGGGCGAACTGCTGGCGGCGATTGACACTCCGGAAGTGGACCAGGAGTTGTCGCAGGCGCGAGCCAGCCGCGAGCAGATTAAGGCGGCGCTGGGTTTAGCAAAGATCTCCGCTGACCGTTGGGCCAATCTGCTCAAGACCGATTCGGTTTCGCAACAGGAGGCCGACCAGCAGGCGAGCGGCTATCAGCAGGCGCAAGCCAACCTGGCGGCAGCGGATGCCAATGTCCGCCGCCTCGAACAACTCGAATCTTTCAAGAACGTATACGCTCCTTTTTCCGGCGTGCTCACACGACGCAATGTCGATCCGGGAGCCCTCATCAATTCCGGGGCGCAAGCGACGGGCAAAGAACTGTTCGATATTGCGCGCGTCGATCCGCTTCGCGTTTATGTGAGCGTGCCGCAGGCGTATGCGCCGAATATAAAAGTGGGGATCAAGGCGGGGGTTACGCTGCAGGAGTTTCCCGGCCAGAAATTCATGGGAACGGTGGCTCGCACCGCTGACGCCATCGATCCGTCGACGCGTACCCTGAACACAGAAGTCGATGTTCCAAATAAAGATGGCAAGCTGCTCCCGGGTTCTTTCGGCCAGGTGCATTTTGCCACGGGAACTTCCGTTCCGAGGATTACGATCCCGGTAAATGCCATGCTCTTCCGAGCCCAGGGACCGCAGGTCGCGGTCGTCGACAACAACGGCAAGGTGCATTTGCGGCCGATCAACATTGGACGCGACTTCGGCTCTACGCTTGAAATTCTGGGGGGGCTCGACGTCAGCGATCAGATCGTCATTAACCCGTCCGACTCGCTTGAGGAAGGGCAGCAGGTGCACGTCGCCAAGCCGAACGCGGGAGATGCGCATTCGTGAAGCGATTGTTTTCAACCTGTAGAGCAGGTGCTCACCCCGTCTCCTTTGGATGCGGAGACGCTGCACGCAGGAGACGCGCGCGTCTCGACGGGAGATACATGGCGGCCGCGCTGCTCGCCGGTTGGAGCTTGGTATGGACTCTAGGCTGCACCGTCGGGCCGGGATACAAACGCCCAACAGCTCAAGTTCCCGATACCTGGAAAGGCGAAGGGCCGTGGCAAGCGGCGGCTCCGAAGGACGCGATTCCCAAGGGCGCGTGGTGGCAGATATTTCATGATGCGGAACTCGACCGGTTGGAGGCGGATCTGCTTCAGGCAAACCAGTCGCTGGATGCGGCGCGGGATCGCCTGTCGCAGGCTCGGTCGCAGGCGCGGATTGCATCCGCAGCCTACTTTCCCGAGGTCAGCGCCGATCCCAGCGGGCAGCGGCAGCGCCTCTCAGGCAACCGGCCGCTTTCGGGCGCAACGTTGCTTCCTGGCGAAAAGCTGGCACCGGTTACACAGAATGTTTTTACCGTCCCCTTCTCCGTCAGCTACGAGCTTGATTTATTTGGACGCGTGCGCCGCAGTCTGGAGGCGGCCAACGCTTCGTTGCAGGGTAGTGCGGCCGACCTGGAAAACGTTCGCCTGGTGTTGACGGCCGAACTTGCCGCGGATTACTTCAATCTGCGTGAACTAGACCGTGAAGCTGGGGTGGTACGGCAGTCGGTAGAAATCCAGCAAAAGGGATTGGACCTGGTCAACCATCGCCACGAAGGCGGAGTCACCTCCGGGCTGGAAGTGGCGCAGCAAGCGGCGTTGCTCGATTCGACGGCGACGCAGCTTCAGCTCGTGTTGCAGCAGCGGGCGCAGTACGAACATGCCATCGCCGTACTGACGGGGAAGTCCGCCTCGGCGTTCAGCTTGGGTGAAGCGCCGTTCAATGCCGCGCCCCCAGCGATTCCGACCGGTTTGCCATCCGAGATTCTGGAGCGCAGGCCTGACGTTGCCACCAGCGAGCGGCAGATGGCGTTCGAAAACGCGCAGGTCGGAATCGCGATGACCGCGTTTTATCCGCATATCACGCTGTCGGGAAGCGGCGGGTGGGAAAGTCGCGACATCGCTACGATGTTAAGCGCTCCGAGCGCTATGTGGTCGCTGGGCGGCGATCTGCTGCAGCCGATTTTTAACGGCGGCCGCAATCGCGCCAACCTGGCGCTCAGCCGCGCAACTTATGACGAATCGGTCGCCAATTATCGCGAATCTGTGCTGGTGGCGTTTCAGCAAGTGGAAGATGGGCTCTCCGGTCTGGCGCTGCTTGATCAGGCTGCGAAAACTCAACAGGCGGCAGTTGCCGACTCGCGGCGCGCGCTCAATATCGCCAACGACCGTTATGTCGGCGGTGTCACCACGTATCTCGATGTGATTACCGCTCAATCCACTTTGCTGAGCAATGAACGCCTGGCAACGCAGTTGCTGGGTCAGCAAATGGTCACTTCCGTTTATCTGGTGAAGGCTCTCGGCGGCGGATGGGACGCCTCAGGAATTCAGCGCGAACAAGTGAGGCCGGCGTTGGTCCAGGCCGTGCAGCCGTAACGCTACCGAGCAAGCTGCGGCGCTCGCCGGAATTCAAGCCCGACGCTGGCCCGGATCTACGCCGTCGTGTGACGCGCCAATCTGTTGTAGCGCGAACGGATCTCGCTCTCCGCAATCAGCCAATCCTGATTCTCGTTACCGTTCACGGCGCCGGCGGTCGCTCTGCGCTGCAGGTAGAGTTCGTAAGCGCGGCGGCGAATCTCTTCTTCAAGATTGACGGGGAGATTCACGGGGTCGAGGTGGGCCGGCTTCCCATTCTTGGGAGCGTCCTGGCGAACCTCGGTTTGGAATTCCGGTGAAACCTGCACAGCGGCAGGAATGGGGACTTCGGCTTTTTTGCTGCGAGCAGTGGTACTTCCAGCGGTTTTGCGTGCCATCAGGTACTCCTTAACAGATGCCAAACTCCAGGAATGGTCTTAGGTAATGAATCAGCCGTAATGAATCAGCGACAGACGGTACCCCAATAGCCGCGATCCGACTATTTGCCACCGATGATCCATCTAAGTGGATGATCTATCCAATATAACGCGAATACCTGTGGATTAGTGCCGGTTTTTTCTTCGTACAAGAATGAAGATACCGATGGGATCAGGACAAGCAGCCACTCACAGCCGAGCTCGCCCGTCCGAAAATCAGCGGGATGAAGACGCGGCCGCGAAGAATGTCACCACCGCGTCGCGAAACTGCTCAGGCTTCTGGATGTGCGGTATGTGGCCGCAATCGGGAACCTCGACCAAGGTTGAGCCCTTGATGGCGGCATGCGCTTTGCGGCCCAGTTCGGGGTACTGTCCCGCAACGGATTGCAAACTGGGCGGCAGGCGATTCTTGCCCACGACGGTGCGATCGGCCTGCCCGACGATCAGCAGCGTCGGGCGGCTGATCTCGCCTATTTCGTAGATGACGGGCTGCTCGTAGATCATCTCGTAGGTAAGCACCGAGGACCACGCGTCGCGCAGATACTCGCCCGTGTCGAGGACGCTGGCCTGGTCCTGCACGTAGACCTCGTATTCCGGTTTCCATGCTCCCGGGTAGTAGCTCTTCTGGTAATCGCGCATCTTCTCGTAGGTCTGGCTCAATTCCGCCGCATATTGCTGTTGCAGCGGAATGTAAGGGACGAGTTTGCGGTAGTCTTCGAGCCCGATCGGATTCTCCAGCACCAGTTTCTCCACCATTTCCGGGAAGATCAGCGTGAAACGCACCCCCAGCATCCCGCCCATCGAATGCGCAATTACGTCGACCTGCTGGATGCCCAAATGATCGAGCAGCGCCTTCGTATTCTGAGCCATCTGGTGGAAGCTGTAATGGATGTCCGGCCGTGACGAGGTCCCAAACCCCAACTGGTCAGGGGCAATGACGCGGTAGCCTTGCTGCGCCAGGAAATCGATGGTCGGCTCCCAGTAAAAGCCCGAGAAATTCTTCCCGTGCAGCAGGAGCACAGCCTTTCCGTTGGAAGCGCCTGTGGGCTGGACATCACGGTAGGCCATGCGCAGATCCTGGTTTTCCACCTGCACCTGGAAAAATTTCACGCTGTATCTGGGATGAAGCGCCGGAACCTGCTGCGCAAACGACGGTGTTGAGGAGATCGCGGCCGCCAGGACGAGCGCGAGCATCGCACGGGTTTCAAATCGATGGAGGCTGAACATGAATCTTCATCCATTCTTAAAGTTCGGGCTTTCGTTCGCGCCGTCCGCAGACCATTTTTCGCCCCGAAAATCATAGACCTTTCCGTCCGAAATGCGAAGGCTGAAGGGCGGCGAGGTGACCGGCTGCGCCCATAACGCACGGTTCACGACTCCCCGGCACAGCGATAGTCCGGGACCCACGAACCTTGAAAGGTGCCAAAGCCTGCGAGACTCCATTCCCGTGATTTCAACAACTTGTTGATGCTCATAGCCCTGCCATTACCGCACTTTTGTACTCTGGTAACTTGTCGAGAGGTTGCTGACGCCCTCAGGATGGATGAGTAAGAGTGTAGCCACAACTATGGTATCCGCTGGCAATCAGGGATCCGGAATCAGGGCCGCCAAGGCCACCCTCAGCGACTTGGCGGGCATGATCTTTGACTCTCCGAGCGCGGAGCGAGTTTGCGTGAAGTTGGCCCAGATACTCGGGGTGGGACGCAACGAAGTGGCGCTGCTCAAGCTGGGAAAGGGTAGTCTGCGATTTATTTTCCCACCGGAACTGCGATCGGCGGGCGTACTGCCGCTGACCGGATCGGCGGTGGCGGCGCGGACGGCGGCGACTCGCTCTCCACTACTATCGAACAGCTTTATGCAGGTAAAACATGTCAGCCTGTTTGAGGTGGTCAAGCTGGGAGCCGGGGCCGACGAAGAGGATAACAGCCGGGGACAAATGCCGATTCAGAAAATCATGTCGGTACCGGTGATGTGTTCTGGAGGCAACGTGATGGGAGTGGTGCAGATTTCGCGCAAAGGGCTGGACGCTTCGGCAGCGGGCGCCGACTTCACCAACGCAGACCTGACGCAACTGGAGCAGGCCGCGGAAATTCTGGCCCGCATGCCCTTCCTGCAGGAAGGCGCGGAAACTTAGAATTTGCGATTGGTAATTTGTAATTTGCAATGGGAACTCAATTGTCCATTGTTTCAAATCACAAATTACCAATCACAAATTTCCTCACACGGACGCAGGGCGCGCGTGCTGGTTTCGCGGAAAATCCTCACACCGCCTGACCGGCACAAAATCCCGACGCCCACGCCCACTGGAAGTTGAAGCCGCCGAGCTGACCGGTTACGTCAACCACTTCTCCGATGAAAAAAAACCCTGGCACTCTTCGGGATTCCATCGTTTGCGCGGAAAGTTCTTCCGTATCGACGCCACCCGCAGTGACTTCCGCTTTTCCGTAGCCCTCGGTTCCTGCCGCCTTGACTTCCCATGCATGCAGTTGATGTTCGGCATCAGCAAATAAGCGATCGGAGTTGCCGGCCAAGGGATAAGTCTCCAACCAGCGATCCGCGAAGCGGCGAGGCAAAAGTTCTCGCAGCAGCAATTTCCAACTCGATGCGTCGCGCTGGCCACGCGTTCGCAAATCGGCAGCGAGATTGCGACCAGGCGCAAGGTCGAGATGAATCGGCGCCTTGCCATCCCAGTAAGAAGAGACCTGGAGAATCGCGGGTCCGCTGATCCCGCGATGCGTGAAAAGCATGTTTTCCCTGAACGTCTGTAATGACTGTTTCGGGCCGGGAGTGGAAGCCATTACTTCGGTGGAGACTCCTGTCAGATCGCACCAGCGCTTGCGATCTTGTTCGTTGAAGATGAGAGGGACCAGGGCGGCGCGTGGGGGCTGAATCTTGAGTCCGAATTGCCGGGCCAGATCGTAACCAAATGAAGTGGCGCCGATTTTCGGGATGGATAAACCTCCCGTGGCGACCACCAGGCGGGGCGCGGCGAAACTGGCGTCCTCGGCCAGTACGGTGAAGTGCTCGTTCTTCTGCACCTCGTTCACTTTCGTATTGCATCGAATCTCTACTGCAGCGTCGCGGCATTCCTGCTCCAGCATCGACGTGATCTCGCTCGCCGCTCGATCGCAAAACAGCTTGCCGAGTTTTTTCTCGTGGTAAGGGATGCGATGCTTTTCGACGAGGTCGATGAAATCCTCGGGAGTATAGCGGGCGAGCGCCGACTTGGCGAAGTGCGGGTTGGCCGAAATAAAAGTTTCCGGACCGGTGTGCAGGTTGGTGAAATTACAGCGGCCGCCGCCGGAGATCAGGATTTTCTTGCCGATTCGATCCGCGCGCTCGAGCACCAGCACGCGCCGCCCCCGCTTGCCGGCTTCGATGGCGCACATCAGGCCGGCAGCGCCCGCTCCGAGAATGATGACGTCGTATTCCTGACTCACGCAGGACTGATTCACGCAGAAACGAGCTTAGCAGGGCCGGGCGTTCCACTGAACCTACGGAATCTGTTGAACCGGCGCTCGTGGTTCTGCGTTCATTGATTGTGATTGCAGCTTCAGTGACTGCAAGAATGTGACAATCTGCCAGCGCTCCGGTTCCGGCAACTTCGACCACACCGGCATGCCTCGGCGGACAACGCCGTTGGTCAGCACCCAGAAGAGAGCGCCGGGCGTTGCCTGCTGTACTTCTTCTCGTAGTAAACTCGGGCCTTTCCGCGTGCCTCCCGCTTTTCTTCCGTGGCAGTCGGAGCAGTGTTGTTCAAACAGCTTTCCTCCCGCAGCCACGGCGTGAGTATCTCCTTGGAGGGGGTTTTTCCTCTCACGGGCTTTTTCGGGAGCTTCTGTCATTGCCGCATACATTGATTTTCTATTGTTGTCCACTCCGTTTTCTTCCTGCTGCGCAGCCGTCCTGGCGGTTCCGATGATGCTGATCCCGAGCACGACGACGCCGGCGGTCGCGAGAGCTATTCGCCGGAGTGGGCGAAACCAAGCGAAGGTTCGTTTCATGGCCGGCCTCCAAACAACCGCCCAACCATCTCGCCAAAGCCGGAGAACTCACGCGAAAGTCCCCAACGCAACAAGAGTCGATGGCTGTTGTCGTTCAGACCGAAGCCGCTCGAAAAACGAAGGGTCCAGTCTGATGGAAGATTCCAGGCAACTACGGGCGCGAGGTAATGAGACGTGTCGTGCAATCCGAAACTCTGAGCGTCGCCCAGGCCTCCGTACATTTCCACTCCCGCAATGAAATTCTCCGGGCAGAAATTACAGCGGTTGGGTGAGGCCTTTAATGCGAGGGGACGGCTGGCGCCGATGGCATACGCGAACTCCCAGGGTTCGCTCGGCAACAGGTTCTTGGTAGCAATGGGATTCAGGGCGACATTCCATCCTTTGAATGTGCTCGAAAGGAGAAGCTTCATCTCCAATTCGTGATCATGTTCCTTCCGCAATACGGCATTCGACTCGGCGTAGTCGGATTCCACGTCGTGACCCTCCACCTCTTTTAGAATCTTGTCCGCGCCGTTGGTATTCTCAAACTCGATGTAGAGCACGGGATTGACGATGTGCTCGCGTTGCAACAGCCGAAACCGGTTCTCCCAGCGGTCGCCGGTGAAAATCGTGCTGTCGTTAAAAGTCGTCTGTCCGGAGACATAGAGTTCCGTAGTCCACCATGCGGTTACGCCGTATTCAAATTCCGCCCAAAAGCCATGGAAGTCGTTGCCGCCGCGCTGCGTGCCGAAAGTAGAAAAATATTCCACCTCTAGACTGCCGGGCTCTTCGAGGTAATGGTCGTAGGTGACGATGTACGGACTCTCCTGCGCGAAAACCAGGGAAGACGCGCAAAGAAGCAGAGAGAAAATCAGGGATGCAAAAATAGTACTGGGAAACGTCTTCCGAATACGCTCCGGAACAACGCGGGCGGCCATCGACTCTCCTATCGTGAGTAGTTCTTCTTGCGACCGAGTCGCAAGAAGCATTACAATCTCAGCGTAGAGCGCGCCACCATTTGCTGTCAACGGACGCTGCAAGTTTTCGTCGCATGTTCTTTGCGATCAGGTGCGACGGGGAAATGGAGATTACGAATGCCGCTTCCGCAAACCGAGATTCCCGGCCGTTTGCAGATGCAACTGGCCGAACGCGGGATCCGCATGACCGGTCCGCGCCGGGCGATTTTAAGCGTGATTGAGACCGCGAACAAACATCTCGATGCCAGCCAGATCCTGCGCAAGGCGCGCGCCGTGGACGACTCGGTGGATCGCAGTACCGTCTACCGGACGCTCGATCTGCTCAAGCGGCAAGGACTGATTGACGAGCTCGACCTGATGCATCTGAACGGCGAAGGCCATTACTACGAGCGTAAGCTGGGTCGCGATCATATACACATGGCTTGTCTCCGGTGCGGAAAGATCACGGAATTTGTCAGCAAGACTTTCGAGTCCCTGAAGAAGCAGTTGGACCGGGATTGCCGCTTCCACATCATCGTGGCGCGGCTCGAAATCGGCGGATACTGCTCGGAGTGCCGGCGCTAAGCAGCAAGATTTCGGGCTAGGGCCGCGCGACCTGAACCAATCGTCGGGGAGGAGCCGCACCTGAGAAAGATTTTCGGCGCTGGGTACTGCGGATGCGCGCATGGAGCAAGTGAGACTGCAAGATAATCCATCCAACTTGCGATGAGTCGTCTTACAATGATACGATGTAAGACATGAAGGACGCATGTGGTACGTTTACTTCCAAAGGCCAACTGGTGATTCCGGCGGAGCTTCGCCGGAAACATAAGATCGAAGCGGGCACCAAGGTCAAGTTTCTGGAGGACCAGTTCGGCCGCATCGTGCTTCAGCCCATCACCGAAGAGTATATCGACCGTGTCATGGGCATGTTTGCAGACGGGCCGGATCTGCTGGCCATTTGGGAAAAAGAACATCGCGAAGAAGGCAAGTACGACAAATGAAAACCTACGTGCTTGATGCCAGCGCGCTGATTGCTTTTCTGCAGAAAACCCCGGGCGCTTACAGGGTCAACGAAATTCTAAAAGAAGCCCTGCAAGAGCGCGCGAAGGTACTGATGTCGGCGGTGAATTACGGTGAAGTGTATGGCTTGATTCTCCGCCAGAACGGGCAAGAGCAAGCGTTGACGGCCATACACGCGGTGAGTCCGCTACCGATTGAGGTATTGGACGCAACGCCGCAGAGGGCATGTAAAGCCGCTGACGTTAAGGCTAAATATAAGCTTTACTACGCGGATAGTTTTGCGGCTGCGCTGGCGATCGAACACAAGGCTACGCTGGTAACCAGCGATTCCGATTTCCGCAAGCTCGCTCACGACTTCCCCGTGCTTTGGCTGAAGACCTGAGGGAAGACTTTTTCATAGCTTGAGAATCAACGCCATCCGAATTAATAAAGATCGATTCAAGACGCCTTGGTACTCCTCCAAGCCTCGGTGGCGACCGGTTGGTTGCGAAACTTCTTCACCGCGAAAACACCCAGCACAATGAAAATCGCCATGACGACGAGTTGCGCAATCAGGAATGGCGGCTCTTTCTGCGTCGGAGCCAACGCGTGCGCAGCCAGTACTTTCTCGAAAACCTGCGCTACCGCTACGAAAGAATTCAGAAAGAGGGAAAGCGCGGTGGTGACCACGTAGATCGGACGCCAGGCACCATTCATGTGGCGGGCGTAGCGCGCAAAAATCGCAACCGCCAGAGCCACCAGCGATATGGCAGCGATTATATGAGACGGCAAAGGCGTTCGAACGGAAAGAGGTACCCGGTCAGGCTGGTTAAGACGGTGGTCGCCAAGAAGATCGTGGTCCAGCCGTCGAGCGGTTTCCGGTTAAGCATTCCGTACACGACGATGAGTCCGGAGCCGATCCCCACCAGGCTTATCAACACATGCACGAGGGTGAAAGTTGAGGTCGTCATGCCTAGGATCATTGTGTCCGTCCTTTCGGAGCCAAGATATTACCTTTGCTGCCTGCAAATTGCCACTGGGTGACTAGCTTTCTCACTCGATCTTCAGCAGCAACGCCGGGAGTCGGATTCCAGATTCCCGGCGTTTTTTAATTGCCCCTGGTGTTCGACGTCAGGCCGTTTTCGAATTAAGCCGGGCCGCGATTGCTTCCAGCAATCCAGCGGCGGCTTCCCCGGCATGGCTGGTAGAGAACTCACTGCCCAGTTCGATCACCGGAAGCCGGGCGCACGCGTCCCGAAAGGCTGGCGGAGAGGCTGGGGAAGCGGTCATGCCGGGGCCAACCAGCAGGAGATCGAGCGGAGAGGCTGGGGAAGCGGTCATGCCGGGGCCAACCAGCAGGAGATCGAAATGTGTGACGCGCATCAGGAGCAGAGCGTCGGCAATGCGGCTGCTGCTCTGGACGTCGTATCCGGCCCGGCGCAGCAGTTCGCGCAAGTAGGCGAGAACGTCGGCATTGGAGTCGAGACACAGAACGCTGCGGCCGGTGGGGACAGGCGCCTCGGCGCGGGCTCCGGGGCCGTAAAAGGCGGCGACCGCCTTTTCTTCTGACTCGTGCGTATCGAACACGGTGTTCAGGCGCGACATCTCCAAGACCTTGCGCACGAATTCGGTCACGTTGCAGAGCTTCAGATCTCCGTGTGCCTGGCGAGTGGTGGTGAGGGCACGGACCATGGTGCCGAGGCCGCTGCTGTCAATGAATCCGACCTCGCCCAGGTGCAGGACGATCGAGCGGCGGTCGCGTAACAGCCAGGCCACGTGCGCGCGCAGAGACTCGCTCTCGCTGGCAACGATCCGTCCGTTGCAATGCACGATGGTGACGCGTCCAACCTCGCGAGTATCGAGCGACAGGGGCAATGGGCCTCCGAAGCAGCGGGTCTCAAGCCTGCGAACTGCCACATTATATCCTTGACGGGATGGGAAGCGGCGAGGGGCACGAACGGTGGCGCGAGAATCGCGAAGAAGCTTCGCGGCAATGCCCTAACTCGGGCGCTCAAGCAGACTGATACGTCCCTTTGTGGATAGGAGACGTCGCAGCCCATCGAGACGCCCGAGTACAAACTGGAACATCCGAAGCAGCGGTCTTACAAATCCTCCGCTCGCTGGCGGCGTTCGCAACTTCCGTTAGCATCGAGCCAATCCAGCAGAGTGCGCACGCTGGCTCGAGCCAAGGCGATTGAGCAATCGGCAGCTCCGTAGTAAAGATTGAGGGTGTCGCCATCGGGGTCCATCGTGTATCCGCACGGGAACACGACATCGTTGACGTCGCCGTGGCGTTCGTAATCGGCCTCGGGGCCGAAGATCCACGAATCGCCTCGCAGCAGGCACTTTTCCGGATTCTCCAAATCGAAAAGGGCCAAACCCAGTCGGTACAAACAACCCGAAGGCGTGTGCCGAACTCCGTGGTAGAAGACTAGCCATCCTCTGGCAGTCTCGATGGGCGGAGGCGACAACCCAATTTTGTTTGCATCCCACCAGGCGCCCTTGCGCGCTTCCAGCATGAGCCTGTGCCTTCCCCAATAGCGCAGGTCGGGAGAATAAGAAATCCACATGTGTGCCCCGAGGGCCGTCATGGGCCGATGAATCAGGGCCCAGTATCCGTTGATTCTCCGAGGCAGAAGCGCGGTATCTTTATCGTCCGGTGGCATGATGACACCGTAACGCTCGAAACTTCGGAAGTCTTTGGTCAAAGCCAGAGATACTCCGGGGCCGCCGCGCGAATAAGAAGTGTAAGTGATCACGTATTGCTGTAGCTCGGGCACGAAAGTGATACGGGGATCCTCAATGCCCCAGATTTCCTCCGGATACCGCTGCGGGTCGGGCATCAGAGTCGGTTCACGATCGATCTGCCACCCATCGACCCCGTTTCGAGAGCGCGCGGCGCAAAGATGCGACAAGCCGCGCCGGTCTTCGACGCGGCAAAGGAGCAGAGTGGTTCCATCCGGCAACAAGGTTGCGCCGGCATTGAACACGCTGTTGATGGAGTAGGGCCAATCCTTGCGCGTCAGGATGGGGTTGCCAGGATGACGCATCAGTAGTGGTGGATAGTGGATGCTTTCGACGTTCAAAATCGTTGTGTCGGCAGCGGTCATGACGGGTTCTCCAGCCTTTCAGATTCCTGCATCGAGCGCATTTCCAGGAGTGCCATCAGAAACGAGAGCGTGGATTCCGCTCCCTGATTCTGGTTGGCGCGGTCGGGATGCAGGCCGTCCCGGCAACCGCCGGTGACGGAATCGTAGAGAGCAACTTGCAGATCGTTGTCGCCAAGAAACCAGTTGAAGGCGGACCAGGCTTGGTTGCGCCACCGGCTGTCTCCGGTTATGCGGTAGGCTTCAAGGCACGCGGAAACCGCCCCGGCGGCTTCAATCGGCTGTTGATCGAAGCGGGCCTTTTCTCCACCTTGGTGATAAAAGCCTTGCGAGCCAATCGGTACAAAGTGGTGGTTGGTTTCGCAACGCTGCGTGTTCGATAGCCAAGCCAGTGCTTCGAGACCGGCGGAAACCATACGATCGTCCGAGCAGGCTGAACCCACGATAAGCAGGGCTTGGGGTAATCTCGCGTTGGCGTATGCGACGACGTTCTCGAACCACTGCCAATCCGGGCTGCGAATGGACTCATACATTTCGAGCAACCGGCAACTGAGTACCGTTCTCACCTTTTGTGCGTCGCGGTCTCCCGGATACGCATTGAGGTATTCCTGAATTCCGAGCAGGGTATAGGCCCAGGCACGCGGGCTGGTGAATTCTAGAGCGGCGGGGAGGGAAAACTCCAGCAAACGGCCAGCCGCACCCCTCATTCCCAGATTCTCGGATCGTGCCAGGAGGGTGCCAAGCGCCCACAACGCGCGGCCGTGAGAGTCTTCCGATCCCTGGTCCTCTCTCCATACGTGGTCGTAGCCGAGAAAGTTTCGGAACCTTTTCTTTTCTGGATGGAAGGCATGTTCCAGGAATGCCAAGTACCGAAAAGGCCAATCGGGGTTGGCGGATTCGGCTTTCCCGAACTTGCCTCTGTCACTGTTCTTGTCCTCGTCCTCGCTCAAATGAGTCAGCAGCACTGTGAAAATTAGCGCGCGCGCGTTGTCGTCGGTGGTATATCCCTCGGCTCGATTGGGGATGGTAAAGATCGCGTGCTGCAGCATTCCCGTGTGATCGGTTAACGCGTTCACGTGAGTAAGTTTTAATGGGGGCAGTTGATTCAGCGTTTTCGGGGTCGCGCGAGCCGAGAACTGGACCCTGGGAGTTTCCATGCGGTCGCTGCGAACGCGGGCAAAGCTTTCCATGTAGCCCTGCGCGGCTTTCTTCCAGACCATATCGCGCGCGAAGAGATAGGCGCGCTTTCGCATGGAGTGGCGTATCGCCGGCGTATCCAAGAGTTCGATTGCCTTTTGCGCAATTGCGGCCGGGTCTTCGAAGGGAACAAGCGCGCCCCGCCGATCGTCCAGCAACTCAATGGCGTGCCAATAAGGAGTCGAAATGATGGCCTTACCTGCCCCGAGGGCATAGGCAAGCGTTCCGGAGACGACCTGCGCCTCATAGCGGTAAGGGGTGATGTAGATGTCGGCGGCGCCAATGAATTCGGCCATTTCCTCAGGACTGACGAAGCGGTCATGGAAGATTACTTGCGATTCCACTCCCACTTCCTTTGCCAACGCCTGCAAGCTGGCGCGATATTTGTCCCCCTCGCGCCGGAGAATGTGAGGATGGGTCGCGCCGGCCACAATGTAGGCAACATTCGAGTGCCTGGACAAAATCCGCGGCAGCGCTTGAATCACGTTTTCGATTCCCTTGTTGGGCGAGAGCAGGCCGAACGTGAGCAGCACCGCTTTTCCCTCTACGCCAAAGCGGTCCTTGTAGAAATTGGGATCGAGAAAGGGCAGGTCTGGGACGCCGTGCGGAACCATGTCGATCTTGCTGACGGGCACCTTGTAGATTTCCTGCAGGAACTGGGACGAGAGCTGGCTCATGACGATGAGGCGGTCCGAAAGTTCTGCAATCTCTTCCATGACCATGAATTGGTCGGGATTCGGCTCGCGCAGAACCGTGTGCAGAGTGGTCACCACCGGCATCTTCAAGCCGCGCAGCAGCTGCAGAATATGGCTTCCGGCCGGACCGCCGAAGATTCCATACTCGTGCTGCAGGCACACCATGTCGATATTGTTGAAGTTCAGGAAGTCGGCCGCTTCCTGATACGACTTCACGTCGTCCTGGGCGAGCGACCATCGCACCCGCGCGGGATAGTCATATCCTTGTTCCGTGTCGTTGACGGGCAGCGCCAGCAAGCGCGCGGTTCCGTACTCCGCGGATATGGCCGCGCACAGATCGGTGGTGAACGTCGCAATTCCACATTGCCGTGGAAGATAGTTTCCAATCACCGCGATTCGACTCGGTAGCGATGGCTTCGATTGCAATCTTGGACGATCCGCTGAAACCCCGTGTATTGGGGAGCGTGGGGGTACGACTTCCAACAGTCGATCTGGAAACACTGGGATTGGCGCCGACATTAAGTCCCTTACTTTCCTGAGTACAGGTAATGAAAGAGCTGATTTGGTGGACGAGTCCCGCCGGATTCCAGGCTCGGTGCTTCGTCTAATGTGGAATTTGCCTGTCGTTAGTATTTAACGAAAGAGGACTTCAGGACTGGTCAAAATTGATCAGCTATAGACAGTTCGCTACTTCAGGCCCGCGCCGGATCAGTTTGAGTAGTTATGAACATGCGGCCCAGCCTCGCCAAAACTGGCGCAAGACTGCATGAAGCATCGGCCACGTAGGATCGGTTAAAGGAGAAGTCAGTTGATCAACAACATGGAAAAAGTGTGCAAATTTGCACAGTCTTGGCGGGGATACATCACCGACCATGGTGATGTAGGAGCACACGTGGGAGCAAACCATGTCCAATTACCCCGCACGCAAGACAATTCTCTGCATCGACGACGATGACAGCATGCTGGGCTACCAGCGAGCGCTGCTCGAAAGACGCGGTTTTGCGGTGCTAACTGCCGCCTCCGGACATCAAGGCGTACAAATTGCGCTAGCCTGCGCGGTTGCTGCAGTGATCGTGGACTACCACATGCCCGACATGAATGGGCATGAGGTTGCGACCGAAATCAGGCTCCTTCGCCCGCACGTTCCAATTGTAATGGTTTCCAGTGACGACGAGATTGCAGAATGCGCCTTGAAGGCCGTCGATGCATTTGTTTCCAAGAACGAGGTTCCCAGCCGCCTGCTGCCGGTTATCACTCGAATCTGCAGTGATAACACCCCGGGTTCTCTGAGACCACAATCGCGGGCGGCGAATCCATAGAGACTTCACCGGCCCCCGTTTTCCACAGGCTGCTGGATTGAGCAATTTTGAACAGAATTGTGGATAACCTGCCTATATGTATAGACGCAATGGCTACCAATAGCACGCTGCTCTGTATCCACCGGGACCCGGCTCAACTGACCTTGTTGAAGGAAAACGGATACGAGTTGGCAACCGCAACCAATGGTTCCGACGGTCTGCGGCTGTTCATGTCGCAGCCCGTGCAAGCAGTTGTCCTCGAATACCATCTCGGCCTTCTGGATGGCGCAACCATCGCCGATCGGATCAAGCAGGTTCGGCCGGAGGTCCCAGTCGTTATGCTGGTGGATCACGTGGAACTACCCGCCGATGCTTTAAAGTCAGTGGATGCGCTTGTGGTCAAGTCTGATGGACCTCACTTTCTGTTGGCAACTGTGCACTTTCTACTGAATGTGAAGCCGGCTCAGCGTCATGAGGCACAGCGGCGAGGGCAAATACCGGCGCATCTGCGGCGTCCGGGCAGGTCACGGGCAGGATCGGATCCTGGAGTGGCCAATACTCTTCAATCAGCAGCTGACGGTAAGGACGCCCCCTTTTCAGGAGAGGTCTGGCGCAGCATCCGGAATGGAACTGTCCAATTCTGAAAATACAGGACCCAGACCGGTCACAATTGATCAGCTTACCGCCGTGCAACCCCGCATGATGTAGTTATGAAATCCGAGAAAGAAACAGCCCTGATCGTTCGATGTCCCACTTGTGGCGCCAAGCCGCGAGAAAAGTGCGAACTGAACACGGGAATGCCCCGCACTGAGCCGCATCCAGCCCGGCAGGCGGCGGCTGAGAAAAAGTGAAGAGTTGGCAATAGCGGGTCCGCGTCTATTTCAATCCCCGATCCGAGAATCCCAATCAGTTTCGCATACCCGCCGCATCTCGCTGGGACAATTGCCGGACTTCAGCCCCATCCAGGTAGCAGCCTCGTTGGACATGACGCGAATGCGCCGAAACAACGGCATAGGGCAAGCCCAGAAAGCGCTTGGCGACGATTCCGGTCACTTCGAGACCGTTGAAGTTTTGCCGACTCACCTTGTCTAAGATTCGACGCAATGCGTGCTGAATCTTCTTCGCTCCAATTGCGCCCAAAAACATCACCCTCACTTCGGACGCGATAAAGAAGAAATTCCACCCCGCAGTTCGAAGCTTGCGATCCAGCGCGAAGCCATCGAGCGCCTTGACCACGCTCCACCGCCCCGAATAGGGCTCACTCTCCCAACCGTCGCTCCCCAACCCAAAGAGCCGCGGCCATTCGAGAGTCAGGATCGAGCCGACGTGAATTTCTTGTGCCATGCCAAACCCCTTTGGCGATTCTCGCCTGACGTGACGAGATCTCGTCGTAAGTCATTATAAATTAAGAGGATACGAAAGCCGCCTGGTTTGATGCGCCCGCTTCCTCTCTCTAATTAAAGGCTCGTCCATTTTCTTCCGAAATACTGTGCAGAATGGCTCACTAACGTAACCCCAGCCAGAAGAGGCTTGGCGGTGCGGTATCGCAAATTTTTGTGGAACAATTCGCCCCAGCAGGCTTAAAATTGATGTGATGGGTTCCCCTGCACCAGCGAAGAAGGGCCGAGAGTTCAACCCTACGACCTTCCTTGCCACCATTGGCGAGGGCAGGAAGAACCTGACTTTCGCCAAGAAGCAGGGAATCTTCGCGCAGGGGGATGCGGCGGACGCGGTCTTCTATATCCAAAAAGGCAGAGTGAAGCTTACCGTCGTCTCCGAGACCGGACGGGAAGCGACGATCGGCATGTTAACTGAAGGGAACTTCTTTGGCGAAGGCGCGCTGGCGGGCCAAACGTTGCGCATGGGATCTGCGGCGGCCATCACGGATTGTGAAATTCTGCGGATCGAAAAAAAAGCGATGATGAGTGCATTGCACCGGGAACACTCTTTCTCCGATTTGTTTGTGGCGTATTTGCTGGCGCGGAATATCCGTTATGAAGAGGACCTGGTCGACCAGTTGTTCAATTCCAGTGAAAAGCGGCTGGCTCGGATCCTTCTTCTGCTCGCTCATTTCGGCAAGGAAGGTGTGCCCGAGACAGTGATCCCCAAGATCAGTCAGGAGAGTCTGGCCGAGATGGTCGGGACCACTCGTTCGCGAGTGAGTTTTTTCATGAACCGATTCAGGAAGCTGGGTTTTGTCGATTATTCCGGCGGCCCGGAAGGCGGTCTGCAGGTTCACAGCTCGCTGCTCGGCGTGGTTCTGCACGATTAGTTTTGTCCGTAACGCGATTTCCCTCAAATAACAAAAACGAGGACTCGATATGAAGGGCTTGTTGCTTGCAGGACTGCTCCTGATTGTGCTCGGTATCGCTTCCCTGGTCGTGCCCATCCCCCACACCGAGAAGGAGGGAATCAAACTTGGGAATACGAACCTCGGCGTTCAGACCAGCCACAGTGAGCGTGTTTCCCCAATCATCAGTGTTGTATTGATCGCGGGCGGAATCGCGCTGAGTATTGCCGGCTCTCGTACGCGAAACTGACGCCCTCGAAACGGTTTTGTGGGCTCTATTCAACACATCTCATGCGGGGACGCCCCGGTAGCGTCTGGAAAGAACTCAACCCCGCCCCCTCCCTTGGCCTTCACGGCGCTCGCAGCGTAAAATAGAACAACAATTTCTCCCCGGGTTTATCCAAGTTGGTCTTACCCAAGTTGGTGTTACCCAGGTTGCAAGCGAGCTCTACATGAAAAAAACCGGATTTCTTCTTCTGTTAGCGGTTGGATATGCGCTGTTGCTGCCCTCTCTTTCGCCCGCCGATACCGTGGTCGAAGAGATCATCGCCCGGATCAACAACGAAATCGTCACGCGCACGGAATACATCCGCAGCCGCGATCAGCTCAAGCAGGAGGTTCAGCAGCAGGACCCGGCCAGTGCCGACCGCGCATTTGCCGAGCGGCAGCGTGACGTTCTGCGCGATCTGATTGACCAGCAACTCCTGCTGCAAAAAGGCAAAGACCTTGGCATCAACGGCGACACCGAACTGATCAAGCGGCTCGATGAAATGCGCAAGCAGATGAATCTCGAAACGATGGAAGAACTGGAGAAGGCTGCGGAGGCGCAGGGTGCTTCGTATGAAGACTTCAAGCAGAATTTGCGCAACCAGATCATTACCCAGAAGGTGATTGGCGACGAAGTGGGTCGGCACCTTGCACTCAATAAGGAAGACGAAAAGAAGTTTTACGAGCAGCATCGCGCTGAGATGGAGCAGCCGGAGCAGGTTCGCTTGAGCGAAATTTTGATTGCCCCCAAAATCGCCACCAAACCAGCTTCCATCGCAGACGCAAAACCCGACCCGCCCACGCAGGCGGAAACCGAAGGGGCGCTGGACGCCGCCAAGGCCAAAGCCCAGGATCTGCTCGATCAAATTCACAAGGGCGCAAAGTTCGACGACCTGGCGAAAAAGCATTCCGATGGATCGTCGGCCAAAGAGGGCGGCGACCTCAGTTACTTCAAGCGCGGCACAATGTCGAAAGAACTGGACGATAGAGTCTTCGCGATGAAGGCCGGTGAAGTCACAGATGTGATTCGCACCAAGCAGGGGTATGTGATCTTGCTGGTTGCCGAGCATCAGATGGCGGGCATTCCCACGCTGAAGGAAGTTGAGCCGCGCATCCAGGATGCTTTGTATATGCAGAAACTGCAGCCGGCGTTGCGCGCTTATCTCACCACGCTGCGGGAAGAAGCCTTCATTGACATCAAGAATGGTTACGTCGACTCGGGCGCAAGCGCCAAGCAAACCAAGCCGGTCGAGACCACAGCCAAAGAAACCAACGCCAAGAAACTGAAAAAGAAGAAGAAGCTCGGCGTGTTTTAGCCTGATCTAGGCTGTATCTCCAGCACTCCGTGGAGAAGGGAGATTCGTATCAGGGCATGCCTCCAGGCATGCCACAAGTCAGGTATGGTAGCGATCATGCGCCTTCAAAGTTTGCTGAAAAACTCTGATTTCTCAACGAAGGGGAAGGGCACGAGTTTACTCGTGCCGTTAAGTCGTTGAAAATATGTCTGCGCTTTAGCGCCTGAGGTGCGCTTTTGCGCCATCGATTAGTTTTTCGGCAAACTGTTCAGGCGCCGATCCGGCAAGCCCGGTTTCGCGGAGGCTCATGAAAGAGTTTTTTATCTCGGACTGTTGTAATCAGGAAAACAAGATCATCACATCCAGCTTCGTGGTGGCGTCGAAGCAGGTGAAGGCCAAGAAAAATGGCGAGCCTTACCTGGCTCTGATCGTGGCGGACCGCACCGGCCAGATCGAAGCCAAAATGTGGGATAACGTCGAAGAATTCATCGACGTCTTCGAGCAGGACGACTTTCTCAAGATCAAGGGGCTCGTCAACAAATACAAGAATCGATTTCAGCTCACCATTCACAAGTTGCGGCGAATGGAAGAAGGCGATATCGATTTCACCGACTACCTGCCCAAGACCAAAAAGGATATCGGCGAACTTTGGAGAACTTTGACCGAGTTTGTTGCCACCTTCCAGAATCCTCACCTCAAGTCCCTGGTTGAACTGTTCATGGCGGATGCGGAAATTGGCGAGCGTTACCGCAATGCGCCCGCCGCCAAGACCCTTCATCATGCCTACATCGGCGGACTGCTGGATCACGTTGTGTCGCTCTTTCGTTCCTGCGATCTGATCTGCCAGAACTATTCTCAGGTCAATCGCGACCTGCTGTTGACGGGAGCGTTTCTCCATGACATCGGCAAGATTCAGGAACTGACCTACAACCGTGCGTTTTCCTACACCACGCGCGGCCAACTGCTCGGGCACATGATCATCGAACTAGAGATGCTGCAGGCGAAACTCGGGAAGCTGCCTGACTTTCCTCCGGAGCTGAAAACTCTGCTCGAACATCTGATCATCAGCCATCACGGGCAGTACGATTTCGGATCGCCCAAGCTGCCAATGTTTCCGGAAGCGCTCATGCTGCACTATCTCGACGATCTGGATTCCAAGATGGAAGCGATGCGCGCCCACTTCGAGCGCGAGTCTGAACTCGAAGGGCCGTGGACCAGCTATAACGCATCATTGGGGCGTCCGCTGCTCGATTCTCGGAAATTTATGCAGGGGGAAAAAGCGCCCGCGAAAACCGTTGCCGAAGATTCCGGCGCGCCGCCGGCCACGGCCAAACCCGACCCGCCGGAGAGCCCAACTTCCGCCGCGCCAGCGCTTGACCTGATCACCGAACAGAAAGCATAGAAGCCATTGCGCAAATACGGTTCGTATCAGGGCATGCCTTCAGGGGTGCCGAAAGGCTGCTTTATGTGAGCGCCTTCAGGCGCTGAGGGCCGAAGGTCGGCCTTCACCGCCGGCTGACGGAGAAAGTCCGCGCCTGAGTTTCGAATCGTCCGGTTTCACTGCCTATGGACTTCTCACGTTTCACGACCATCAGCTTCGACTGCTACGGCACTTTGATCGATTGGGAGTCGGGGATCCTGCCGGTGCTGCGCACCGTGCTCGGGAACCACGGCCAAAGCCTGTCCGACGCTGCCATTCTTGAACTCTACGGAGAATTTGAGGCGGAGGCCGAAAGCGGCCCGTACCAAAGCTACCGGGATGTGCTGCAAGCGGTAGTGCGGGCGTTTGCCAATCGCTTTCATTTCGAGGCCAGCTCCGCGCAAATCCGCTCGCTGCACGAATCCGTCCATACGTGGCCGCCTTTTCGGGATACAGTGCGTGCACTGCGCGAGCTGCAGAAAAGTTACAAGCTGGCCGTGATTTCAAACATCGACGACAATCTATTTGCGGAAACGCGAAGACATCTAGGCGTGGAATTCAACGCAGTGGTCACGGCGCAACAGGCAAGAAGCTATAAGCCTTCGATCAACAATTTTCAAATCGCCTTACGCACGCTTGGGCTTTCTCCGGATCGCCTGCTGCACGCCGCGCAAAGCATCTATCACGACGTCGTTCCGGCGCGGTCGCTCGGGATCTCGACGGCATGGGTCAACCGGAAGTCGGCTCGTCCCGGGATTGGCGCGGTGCGAGCCTCTCCCGCACTCGTCTCTGAAAAGCGAGCCGACCTGGAGGTCCCCGATCTTGCCAGCCTCGCCGCAGAAACCCTGAGACGTCTGCAAGACTGATGCCTTCGCGGGTGGTTATGATTATGATATTGAGACAGGAAGCGGAAGAATTTTCTTCTGTATGGCGACCGTGACCAACTGGGCCTTGTTGTGAATATCGAGTTTGCGCATCAAGTTGAACTTGTGGGCTTCCACCGTTTTAACGCTGACTCCCAGAGCCGCCGCCACTTTCTTCACGGTATGGCCCTCGGCGAGCAGCTTCATTACTTCGCGTTCGCGCAGAGTCAGGGTACTTCTTCGCAACGGCACGCCCACCCCTCGCTTTCGCAAAATCGCGCCATCTTCCAATCTTTGAATCTGCGGACTCAATGAGTGTTCGCCGCCATGCACCTGGCGTAACGCGCGCAGCAAAAGCGGCGCGGGAGTATCTTTCAGCAGGTAGCCGCGGGCGCCCGAGCGCAGGGCTTGCCGCACATACTCCCGATCTTCATGCATGGTCAGATACACAATGCGCGTGCCGGGGCAGTGCTCTTCGATAAGGCTTCCGGCCTCGAATGACGACATACCGGGCATGCCGATATCGAGCAGCACCAGATCGGGGCGATGCTCCAGCACCAACTTGAGCGCCTGAGCCGCATCGCCCGCTTCGCCCACCACGGCAAAGTCGGGAGCGTCTTCCAGCAGCCGGCGCACGCCATACCGCAGCATTTCGTGATCGTCGGCAATCACGCAGCGGATAAGCTCGGCGGCTTTCGGATGAAACGGCCCCGTACTAGCGGTCAACATGAAAAACTCCTCGCGTCCGGTGACGAAGTGGCGCGATGAGTCTAAGAATCCCGGAAGGTCCTGCGACTACCGGCACAAATATCGTTTCATTGTACCTGCATAAGGCGCGTCTTCGGCGCGAAAATCGCGTCAAGCCGAACTTTTCTTTCTCATTTACAATGCCTTTTCTACATGCTGCGCTATTTCACCTCCGGAGAATCTCACGGCGAAGCCCTGGTTGCGTTTCTTTCCGGGCTGCCCGCCGGTTTGGCGATCGATCAGGAATTTGTGGATCGCGAACTCTGGCGTCGCCAGCAGGGTTTTGGACGCGGCGGGCGCATGAAAATCGAAACCGACCGGGCGCATTTTCTCTCCGGAGTGCATCACGGCAAGACGATTGGCTCGCCGATCGCGGTCATCCTCGAGAACCGGGACTGGCAGAATTGGAAAGAGGCGCTGCCGGTGGATACGGGCGATCCGGAGAAACACAAACGCGTTGCGTCGCCCCGCCCGGGCCATGCCGATCTTGCGGGAGCTTTGAAGTACGATTTCACCGAAGCGCGCTATGTGCTGGAGCGCGCGTCGGCACGGGAATCAGCGGCGCGCGTAGCGATTGGTGCGCTTGCCAAGCTGCTGTTGCGCGAGTTGGGCGTAGAGGTTCTGAGTCATGTGATTGCGGTCGGCGCGGTTTCAATTGCGGATCGCGAAATTCCGTGGGAGCAAATCGAGCCACTGTCGCGCAGGAACGAAGTGCTGCTCGCGTGCTCCGACTCTGATGCCGAACAGCGCATGAAAGAAGAAGTCGATAAAGTTTTGCGCACCGGCGATTCCGTTGGTGGAGTGTTTGAGGTGGTCGCGCACAATATTCCGCCCGGCCTGGGAAGCTATGTGCAATGGGACGAGCGGCTGGATGCGCTTCTGGCTGCGGCCGTCATGTCGCTGCAAGCGGTGAAGGCGGTCGAGATTGGAAGCGGAATTCAGGCGGCGCATTCCCCGGGGTCCGCAGTGCATGATGAAATCGGCTATCAAAGCGATACGGGGTTTTCGGGCTTCACTCGAACCCGCAACAACGCCGGAGGTCTGGAGGGCGGCGTCTCCAACGGGCAGGAGATCCGGGTTCGCGGTTATCTGAAGCCGATCTCCACGCTGCGGCGTCCATTGCAGTCGGTGGATTTTGCCACCCGCGAGCCCGTGAAGGCGGCGTACGAGCGGTCCGACGTATGCGTGGTGCCAGCCGCCGGAGTGGCCGGCGAGGCGATGGTGGCGCTGACGCTGGCGCGGTGTGCGCTCGAAAAATTCGGCGGCGATTCGATGAAAGAAACGAAACGAAATTTTCAAGGCTATTTGGAACAGCTGAAGAACTATTAATTTCGAAAACCAGCAACCCGAGAATGATTTATCCAATTGTGAAATTTGGCGACCCGGTCCTGGAAAAACCCGCAGCCGAGGTGACCAGCTTCGACGAGGAGATCGAGAAGCTCGTGGAACACATGTTTGAGTCGATGTACGCGGCTCGCGGCGTCGGCCTGGCGGCTCCGCAGATCGGCATTTCGAAACGAATCGCCGTTGTGGATGTGACTTTCAAGGAAGATCCTGCCGCCAAGCTAGTGCTCATCAATCCTGTAATCATCCACAAGGAAGGCCGCCAGCGCAGCAGCGAAGGCTGCCTGAGCATTCCCGAATTTCGCGAGGACGTCACGCGCGCGAAAACCGTAACCGTGCGCGCCCAGGATGTGAAGGGCAAGTTTTTCCAGCGCACCGGAGAGGACCTGCTGGCGCGGGCCTTCCTGCACGAGACCGATCACTTGAACGGCAAGCTGTACATCTCGCATATCAGCGCGGTAAAGCGCGATCTCATCAAGCGCAAGATCAAGAAGCTGGTGAAGGCGGGAGAGTGGTAGAAGACAGGTCTCAGGTGGCAGGTCTTAGGTCTCAGGAAAAACATGTGCTGCCCCAGTACAAGCACGCGTTTTGCGAAGACCTAACACTTAAGACCTAACACCTGCGACCTGTCACCTGCAACCTATGCTCCTCGTTTTCTGCGGCACGCCTCAATTCGCGGTCCCAACTTTGGAGAGTCTGGTCAACGCCGGTCATTCCGTGCCGCTGGTGGTGACGCAACCCGACCGGCCACGCGGACGCGGCATGGAAATGGCCGTTTCCCCCGTGAAAGATGCGGCAATCCGCTTGGGCATCACCGTGGTGCAACCCGTCACGATCAAGAACAACGCCGGATTTCGCGATCAGCTTGCGGCGATTCGCCCCGACGCGATCATCGTCGTCGGTTATGGCCGCATCATTCCGCAGTGGATGATCGATCTTCCCCGGTTTGGAAATTTGAACCTGCACGCGTCTTTGCTGCCCAAGTATCGCGGCGCGGCGCCGATCCAGTGGGCGATTGCCAACGGTGATTCCGTCACCGGGGTTACAACCATGCGCATCGATGCAGGGCTCGATACGGGTGACATTCTCATGCAGCGCTCAATTCCTATTGGCGCGGAAGATACGGCCGAGACACTGGGCCCAAAGCTGGCATCCATCGGCGCGGATCTGATGGTCGAGACCCTGCGTGGACTCGAGAATGGACAAGTTCACCCGACGCCGCAAGAGCATTCGCAGGCCACGCTCGCGCCGATTCTAAAAAAAGAAGATGGCCGTATGGACTTTGCTCGCAGCGCAAAGGACCTGTTCAATCGCCTGCGCGGTTTTCAGCCGTGGCCCGGGGCGTTCACGATCTTTAAGGGCAAGACGTTGCAAGTGCACCGGGCTCAACCAGGGCAACATGCGGTGAGGTTGACGCCCGGAGAAGTCGCGGTCGAAGGAACGCATCTGTTCGTTGGCTGCGGCAAGGACAAGAATGAAGATAAAAATGAGGACACGACGCTGGAGCTGATCGAAGTTCAACTCGCAGGCAAGCGCCGCATGACCGCGCAAGAATTTATCAATGGCTACCGGCCTCAATCCGGCGACCATCTGGGACAATAGTCTGCGATGGCCGTTTCCGCCGCTCGCGCCGTAGCTTTCGAAATTCTTCTCAGAGTCGAGCGCGAGAAATCTTACGCCGCCGAACTGCTCCATTCCGCCCCGCTCTCGAAGCTTTCCGCCCGTGATCACGGGCTCGCTACCGAATTGGTGATGGGAGTTCTCCGCTGGCAGTCTCTGCTTGATCGGGGGCTGGCCGCCGCGTCATCGCAGAAGATCGAGCGGCTGGACGGCGAGGTTCTGACCGCGCTGCGTCTCGGCGTATATCAGTTGCAGTTTCTCACCAGAGTTCCGGTGCGCGCGGCAATCTTCGAAAGCGTGGAACTCGTCAAAGTGGCGCGCAAGCGTTCAGCGGCTTCGTTCGTAAATGCGGTTCTCCGTAAAATTGCGGGCACGGACGCGGAGGATGTGTTCGCGCAAATCGGCAAGTCGCCCGACGCGATCACGCTTGCTCAGAGCGCTGCCCATCCTCCGTGGCTGGTGGCTCGCTGGATCGAGCACTACGGACTGGAGGCAGCGCGGCAGATCTGCGTCCATGACCAGACGGTGCCCGTCTCGGCCATTTACATTCACGATGGCCAATCTGGGGACGTTGATGCCGAACTTCTCGAGGCCGGGGTGCAGCTTGCGCCGGGCCGGCTGCTGTCGGCTGCGCGGCGCGTCCTTTCAGGCGATGTAACAGCGACGCACGCCTATCGGGAAGGACGCGTCTCCATTCAGGATGAAGCTTCGCAACTGGTCGCATTACTGGTCGGCAGTGGGAAAATGATCCTCGATTGTTGCGCCGCTCCCGGCAACAAGACTGCATTGCTCGCCCGGCGCAATCCGCACGCTGCAGTGTTTGCCGCCGAGTTGCATCCGCACCGCGCACGGCTGCTGCGGGACCTCAATCGCTTGCCGAACGTTTACGTAGTCGCGGCAGACGCGCGTCATTTGCCCTTCGCATGCGCGTTTGACCGCATCCTCGCCGACGTTCCCTGTTCCGGCACCGGTACTCTGGCCCGCAACCCGGAAATTAAGTGGCGGCTCAAAGTTGAAGACCTGCGCGATCTTCAGTCGCGCCAGGTGGCCATCCTGAAGTCCGCGCTTCGCCAGCTTGCGATCGGCGGCCGGCTCGTCTATTCCACATGTTCGCTGGAGCGCGAGGAAAATGAAGCGGTGGTGGAAGCAGCACTCGATGGCACGATCGAATTCAAGGTCGCTGATTTCAAAACAGAGCTGGAGCAACTGCGGCAGTCAGGCGAGCGTTCCTCCGAACTAGGGTGGCAAGATATCGCGTCGCTTCTCGCTGGACCCTATCTGAGAACAATTCCGGGCGTACATCCTTGCGACGGCTTTTTCGCAGCACTGATCGAACGGAGATAACCAGGCTCGGACTGGCCAAATCCCGCCGGCCCTCACACGCTCTAACGGACCTCTAAATTCACGGCGCTGCCCGCCTCAATCTTCTGTCCTGGCGCGGGAGTCTGGGTCACAATCATGCTCGCTGCGCTGGGCTCGGAGACCGCAGATGGCGCAACTGGCGCAGTTTGTGGCTGGCCGGGCAAAGGTGCACCCGGCGGAAGCACGCTGACTTTGCCGATCTTCATGCCGACGTCTTGCAATGCCAGCGTCGCGCTGCCGAGCGGCTGTCCGGTGAGGTTTGGCATCACATAGGTTGCCGGTACGGGACCGTCGCTGACCAGCAGGCTGAGCTTCGGCGCCGACACGCCGCTGGCATTCGCGGGCGGGCTTTGCGATATCACCTGGTCCAGCGGCGCGTCTGGCAAACTGACGTGCGCGATCGAACCCAGGCTGAGCCCGCGGCGCTGTATATTCAACTCCGCGACCCGTTCGCTCCCGCCCGTGACGTCGGGAATCGGCACACGCTGCGGCCCCAGACTTTGCGCCACACGGATCGACCAGCCTCGCCGCACCTTGGTTCCCGGCGGCGGCATCTGTGTCATTATTTTTCCTTCGGGAATGTCAGGGCTGTAAAACTGACGCTCCACCACCACTTGCAGCCCCGAAGCTGCGCCGGCACGCTCGGCCTCGAACGGACTCATGCCCACCAGTTTCGGGATGGCCACTTCGCGCCCGTGGATGGCAAGCCGCATCGCCGTGAGCGCGGAGATCAGCGCCACCGTCATCAAGACTAAAGCCAAAAGCAGCATGCGAAAAAACTGTCGCATTGCTGCCGATTATAACTGTCCCTTAGAGACGCGGCTTGCCGCGTCTCCCGCCGCGTCCAGAGAAACGTCCAGAGAAGACCGGACAAGCGCCATCTCAACAAAGGACTTACAACGTGCTATCGGTTCGGACTCGAGCTCGAAGTTGCACTCGAATGCGCCCCCGGCACCGATGCGGCCTGTATCCTCTGTTGTGCCACCCATTCGTGAATGCGCGTGCTCAGCACATCCATTGGCAGCGCGCCGCCCGAAAGCACTTCATCGTGGAAGCCGCGTAAGTCGAACTTGCCCCCCAGTTGGTCTTTCGCGTATTGACGCAGCTTCAGAATTTCGAGCTGTCCGATTTTGTAGCCGAGCGCCTGCGCCGGTGACGCCATGTAGCGGTCGGTCTCGCTCTGCACCGTCACTTCGTCAATGGACGAGTGCGCGTGAAAATAATCGACCACCTGTTGCCGCGTCCAGTGCTTATAGTGGAAGCCGGTGTCGACGACCAGGCGAATCGCCCGCAGCATATCATCCTGCAGGTGGCCGTAGTAGCTGTAGGGATCCTGGTAGTACCCGACTTCCTTGCCCAGTCTTTCGGAGTACAGCGCCCAGCCTTCGGTATAAGCCGTATAGTATTCGTGCTGGCGGAACAGCGGCAGTTCGGGCAGCTCTTGCGCAATCGAAATCTGCATGTGATGTCCGGGCACGCCTTCGTGATATGCCGTTGTCTCGATATCCAGCAACGTGCGCTTCGCGAAGTCGCCCGTGTTCACCATGATGTGACCCGGCCGCGAACCGTCCGGAGTGCCATCCACGTAGGCAGCGTCTGAAGCTTCTTTCTCGCGGAATTCCTCAACCGGCATTACCTCCAGCTTGGCTTTGGGCAACCGTCCAAACATTTCCGGCAGGCGCGCATACATCTGAGTTTCATACTTGCGGTACAAGTCGAGGATTTGCTCTCGCGAATGGGCGTGCAGTTTGGGGTCCGCATCCACGGCCGCTTGGAAGCTTTTCAGGTCCTTGTAGCCAAGTTGGTTCACCACCGCGAGCATGCGGCCCTCAATCTCCTTCACCTGCGCCAGCCCGAGCTGATGGATCTCTTCGGGAGACAGACTCGTCGTCGTGCTTTCTTTTACGCGAAACGCGTACCACGCGTCGCCGTCCGGCAGAGACCACGCGCCGGGCTCCGTTCTCCCTTTCGGAGCATACTCATCGCGGACGAACGCCGTGAATTTGACGTAGGCCGGAATCACGGAGTCCTTGACGGCAGCTAGACCCGCCTCATGCAGCCGCTTGCGATCGGCCTCAGAGACTGCATCCGGAAACTTATCAAAAGGATGCATGAACGGGTTTTGATCCGCGGGCGTCGTGGCGATCCCGTTTCCCTGCGTCACAACTTTCTCCAGCAAAATCTTGGGCTGCATCAGTCCCTCGGCCATGCCTTTTCGCATCTGCACGATGGTCTGGTCGAACAAAACCGGGAGCAGCTTCAGCCGCGTAATGTAATCTTCGTAATCCTTCACGTTCTCGAACGAAAGGATGCTGACCAGTTGCGGCGCGTCGATGTGAATACCGTTTTGCTGGCTCACCGGCATCTCCCAGGGCTTGAAGCGCGCGCCTTCCAGACCCATCTTCAGGTCTCGAACCATGAGCTGCTTGTTCAGCGCCTCCTGCTCGGGAAAGCCGGATGTGTCAATCGCTTCGAAACGGATAAGGAAGCGGCGGGTCTGTTCCAGATCGGCATCGATGGCCGCTTGGGAGAAATCGTCGAGTTTGTCGTTGTAGCGCTTGTCGCCCAAAATCGAAGCGTAAATCGGGCTGGTGCGCATGTTGTATTCCCACTGCTCATGCAGCAGGTCATTCAGCGCTTTGCGCCGCGCTTCAAGATCGGCATGCGGATTGGCAGCAGATGGGTTGGCAGCAGATCGATTGGTGGCGGCCACAGCGGCCGGAATCAGCATGGCCACGGCTAACAGGCAGACTAAAAATCGCATGGGAACTCCAAAAGAGAATGTTTGTGGCGTTGAAACAACTATCCACAGAAAGTTGTGTTCTGTTAGACGGATACGTAAGCGAATGGTAATCGGTTCCCTTCAAATCATTTATTCGCATTCATCCGCGCGCGGCGCATTCCGGCGACCACACCTTGCCGCACTCTGCAACTCTCCCCGCACTCGTCCAGAAAGCTGCATCTCTTACCGGCTGGCCAGCCCCCCTGCGGTTTCTCCGCCGTCGCATGTATACACGTGACCGGTAATGTATTGCGCGTCGTCCGAGGCGAGGAATGCGAATAGCGCCGCAATTTCTTCCGGACGGGCATGACGCCGCAAAGGAATCTTCCGGTTGACCTCTTCAAGCATTTCATCCGTGTACTCGGCGCGCTGCATCGGCGTCAGCACATATCCCGGAGCCACGGCGCACACCCTCACTTTCGGCGCAAGTTCCAGCGCCATCGACTTCGTCAGCTCGATCACACCCGCCTTGGTGGCGTTGTAATCCGCGTAAAACGGATATCCCATGACGCCGTTGGTCGACGCCGTTTGCAGAATCACCCCGCCTTCGCGCTCCATCATATGCCGTGCCGCTGTCTGCGCGACGTAGAACACGCCGGTGAGATTTGCGGCAATCACTTTGTCCCAGTCTTCCGGAGTGATATCGAGAAAGTTATGACGGACGCTGATGCCGGCATTATTCACCAGCACATCCACGCCCCCCATGAGTCGAACCGCTTCGGCGAAGGCGGCCTGTACCTGCTTAAGGTTGGAAACATCGGCATCCAGCGCTGCGGCCAAACCGGGAAGTTCGCGCTGAATCTTTCGCCGCCCCCGCGCGTCACGGTCGAGTACGCACACTATTGATCCTTCTTCTAGAAACCGCGCCGCCGTGGCCGCTCCGATGCCGCTCGCTCCGCCGGTGATCAGAACTCGCTTCGCTTTCAGCCCGCGCACTCGCGCCTCCACAACACGACCCAAAGATCTAGCTGTTTCGCTTCAACTCGAACCCCAAGTACATCATCTGTCCAATGTGATGGTGCAGATGCGTTAGGCATTGCAGCACCATTTCGAACCGGTCGCGGGCGTCCGCTCCCGCTCCCATATATTCTTTTGACCAATCTTCCTCGGACTGACCATTGATCGCACCAAGCACCATCTCGATCGCTTGATCAAATTTCTTCAGGACTTCCACCTTGGATGGCCGCATCGCCTGCGAAAACTCCAACGGACGATCCCGCACATAACCCGTCCCCGCGATCTGCGCTCCGATGTAATAATTCAGGTTGCCCGTTAAATGCAATACGAGGTGGCCAAAACTGTTGCCGAAGGGAAAAGGCTTGGCCCAGAATTGCTCGTCGCTCAGTGGCGCTGCCAATTCGCCAACCACGCCCGCGAGTTTCTTGTAACGGGCTCCCAGGTCCGCTGCGATCGTCGATTTCAAGTCCGCCATCAATCCCTCCTACGTGCGTAGGCGCAAGCGAGAGACGCGGCAAGCCGCGTCTCTCGGAGAATTATTTGTCCGGGCTCCCCGCCGAAGACTCCTTATCGATGGGCAGCAGTTCGATGCTGCATCCCGCAGCGCTGCAGCTCATCAACCCACGGCGAACGATTTTCACTGACGACACATCCGGAAATCTCACGGGGAAGTCTTTCGCCCGCAACTGCTCGGCTGCCGAGCGCAGGCTTTCGTCGCCGTCAACAAACTCGGCGCGCTCCGGACGTGGCGAACTGTCAAATATAAGGTTGAAGCGCGCGGAGACTGTCTTAGTCGTAATCGGCCCGAGCTTCACTGAGCGGGCGTGCGCCAGTTCAGCTAACGCCTGCGTCACATCCTGCTCCGCCGCTGCGGGATCCCCAGCCACCTTTACCAGGCGCGCCCGCGAATCCTGCGCACCTTCAGGACCCCCGCCAGCCGCCACGGCCAGCGCATACATATGACTCGCCTTCTCCATCTGCCCTTGTTTTTCGAGTACCTGACCCAACCGGTTAGCAACTACCCCCGACTGGCTCAAAAGCCACGCCGACGTTAGGAACTGCATCGCCGTCAGGTTTTCGCCGCTGTGAAATTTCGCCCAACCCATCCGCGCCCAAGCCAGCGCCACCAACGACATCGACGAAAAGGCCGACGGCCCCATCCGGTCCAGTTCGCCCGAGTCGAACTGTCCTCCAATGTCGTAGAGCACCTGCTGCGCATCGGTCTCGGTCTGCGCCGGATCAATGTTGTCCTTCAGCGCGGCCGCAAAAATATCCTGACCCGAATCTCCGCCGGCGCTGCCCGTCAGTCCCTTCATCAATTCTTGAGCTTGCGTTTTCTCTCCCAAACGTCCGTAAACCTGCGCCAGGGCCAGCTTCGTTTCCGGATCGTCCGGAGGAAGTGCAGCCGCTTGCTCCAACTCCTTCCGCGCATCGGCGTTCCGTCCCAACAGCGCGAGCAACAAGCCGAGATTCTTAAGCGTCGCCTTTTCGTACGGAGTCATATCCAATTGCTTGCGATAGGCCGCGATCGCCTCCTCGGTCTTTCCGGTCTCCTGCAATTCCATCGCGAGTTCGCCGTTTGCGCTCTTGTGATTCGGATCGAGTAGGATCTGCGATTGGAACGCGCCGATCGCCCCTTTGTGATCGTTAGCTCCGGCGTATGCCAGTCCCAAGTCGTACCAGCCCTCTTTAAGGCTGGGATGCGGGCCTGCATCCGCGTCCACCGCGCGTTTCAGCAGGTCGATCGCCGTGCGATAATCTTTGCTCTGCAGCGCTTTCATTCCCGCTTTGTGCAATTCCGCCGGTGTACCCTCCATCTTCGAAGCCGTCTGCGCATTTTGCCCCGAGGGTGTCAGGATGGTGCACGACAACAACTGGTCTTGGTCGCTTTGCGTTGCATTGCGAAACGATTCGTAATCCGCACGCCGCGCGGCCGCCAGTTCGTTCACCTTCACGACGAGTTTGCGCTCACCTTCCAGAATTCCCCCTTTTCCGGAAACGCTCAGCGAGTACGTCGATGAATACTCGCCATAATCTCGCGTCATTTTCACTGCAGTCGGCGTGCGGACGGTGTAGTTGGACGGAAACTGCAGGCGGACCCGGTAGTCCATTTCACCCGAGGGACCGATGTCCATCGGCTCCGTACTTTTTCCCGGCGCTCGAATTGCAGGCACCCCCAGCGGCGGGATCGGACGGAAATTCACGCTCGTCGACGGCACGACAAAATACTGGTCTTGATGGAGGCGATACTTCAGATGAAAAGGCTTGCTCGTATCCTCGATGGGATCAAGCTGAACGTCATTCACCTCGCCCGGCAAGCCCCAATTCGCGGAGAGCGCTTTCACAAAGTCCTTCCACTGCGCTTGCGAAAATCGTCGAAAGCTGGCGCGCATCGGCCAATCGCGATCTCCCTGAGCGGTAATCTCAAGCGTGGCATCCAGCGCGCCGAACTCTGTGAACTTGCCGTCGAGCGTGAAGCGCATGAAGGTCTTGACCGGCGAATCCGCAGGCGTCCGCTGCAAGCCTCCCTCGCCATCGTTTGACGCCACGACTGCTTGTTTGTTTCGCAACTGGTAAAGAATCAGCCCGAAGGGCGTCACTTCAGGAGTCGTATCCAGCCATGTGAGCGCCGGTCCCGTCCCCAGTCGTGCCGCCGTGATCACGTGGTCGAATTGTGCCGGCGAAGGAACGTCCGCATCCAGTTTGCGCGAGCTATCGATCAGCACTGGATAACTCTGAATTCCTTCCGCGCGCAGCAGCGCGGAAAATAACGTGTGCTTGTCCTTACAATCGCCGTAGCCATTCTGCAGAACATCCGAAGCCGAATGCGGCTGATAGCGCCCAACTCCAAGCGAGATGCTTACGTAACGCACATTGCGGGCCACGAAATCATAGAGGCGGCGCGCCTTTTCGGTGGACGTGTCTGCCCCTTTGGTGAGCTCCTCGGCTTTCTTACGCACGCTCTCGTCCACCGTCATACGTTCGCCCTGCAACTTTGCGTACCATTGCGCGACCTGCTTCCAGTCGGTGAAAGTCGTCAGCTGCACATCCGGACCGGTCTCCTCGTCCTCCTCTTTATCTCTATCTTTATCGCGTTCCGGTTGGATGTCCTTCACCACCCAGGTGTAGACGCGCCGGTCCCCGGTCTCCTGAATTTCCGGTTGGCGCGTTGGCGTCTTGAGCTTCACCTCGCGCGCCTTCGGGACGTCTAGCTCCAGCCGATCCTCGTTTACCACCACGCCCTTGGGAAAAGTGTATTCGTACCAGAAATTTCCCGCGGCGAGCGGCGTGAGGACCCGCGTCACCGTCCGGTATTCCAGGGTATCCCCGGGTTGGAGCGCCGTTACCGAAATATGCCGCTGCCGGTAGTCGCTGTACATCGGAGCTTCCTTTAGCACATCGGGAGCGAAATCCTGCGCGGTCGACTCTGGCGTCACTACCACTTGGCCGCCGGGTTTGCGCACCCGGACATACTCGACCTGCAATTTCTCGGTTGCCGACGAGTATCCGAAGACCAGTTGACCGAATTCTTCCACACCCGCCTGGCTCTGTATCCGGACGACGGCCTCGGTCTCGCTCACCTCGGTTCCGTCGTTCTCAAAGTGGACATGATTGAAGATTCGCTCGAAGACCGCAGCCTCATCGGCGTTATTCGTTTTCTGCTTGGAGGAAGATGAAGATGAAGCTGGAGCCTGCGCCCGGCCGTCCGCCGTCATCAAACAGACAAGAGAGCAGACGAGTAAGACCAGTAGAGAGTCAAAAACAACGTGCGACACCCGATTGGACATATTGCAGTTCTTTTACGCCGTGCTCAGCGTAAAATCAAACGAAGCGAAATGAAATTCACCCAAGTCGTTCGACTCATTGCCATTCTGATTTGTTTCTCAGGTCTCCTCCCCGCCCAGGCTCCGCCATTGGCGGTAGTAGACGAGCCACTGCCCGCGATCGAAGTGGGCGTGGAATTCCACGCTTTTCTCCATGCCACCGGCGGTGTTCCGCCCTATGTCTGGAGCATAGCTGGCGGCGATCTTCCCGATGGAGTCACCCTCACCCCGGAAGGCCTCCTTAGCGGACGCCCCACCCAGCCGGGAGATTTCGCGCTGACCTTGAAAGTCGAAGACTCCGGCCGTCCCGCCCACACCATTACCAAACAGTTCCATGCGGTGGTTACTGCCTCTTTGTTGCTCGAATGGCTTCACTATCCCAAGGTCCAAGACAACCGGATTGACGGCTCCGTCATAGTTTCCAATGGCACCCATGACACTTTCGATTTGACTGTAATCATCGTGGCCGTCGCCGATAATGGACGAGCAACCGCAATCGGCTATGAGCATTTTCCGCTCAAACCTGGAACGACCAATTTTGAAATTCCCTTTGGCAATACCTTGCCCCACGGCCCCTACGTGATCCACGCCGATGCCATTGCCGAAATCCCCCAACGGATGGTCATCCTTCGCCAGCGACTTCAAACCCCTCAGCCGCTACAGGTCCTGCAGGGACCCTAGCCAGAACCGAAAATACGAAAGAAAACCCACGTTGCGTAGCAGGCTGCCGAAACCACAGGATTCGTATCAGGGCATCGCTTTACGGATGCCAATAATCCAAACCTCGAGACCCTTTAGGGTCGAGCGACACGGCAGTTTCTTGCTTTTTGGCAGCGCATCCGCTAGATTTCAATTTTCCCCGATTTAACGAGCGGAAGAGGCCGAAAAACTGTTTCCAGGAGTGGTTAGGATGAAGCGGAGTTTTATTGGACTCGCCTTAGGCGCGCTGGTGGCGGTGGGAGTGGTGCTGAGTCTTCCGAGTTGCGGACACGACCAGAAGCTGGTGAGTTTGGCGGTCCAGCCGGCGTCGCCTGGTTTTACTTTTCCGGTGCCGGCTGCAGGAGCTACTGGACAGTACCACGCGTATGGCACCTACATCCATCCTCCAGCGACGAAAGACGTGACCAGTCAGGCGATTTGGGCAGTTGACGATCAAGTAGTCTCGATCCAGGCTGGCTTAGTGACCACCAATGGGAGTTGCGGTTCGGCGGATGTCTCGGCAACCATGCCGGAAGGCACAGGCGGCGCATCGAACATCGTGGTCGGTTATTCGTTCGTCACCGTAGAGAATACCGCCGACCCGAACTGCCCGGGCGGTAGTGCAACCAGTGGGGAATTGGTGGTAACGCCGGCGGGAAATGGCGTAGGAACGGTGACGAGTCAGCCCGGTGGAATCAATTGTCCCGGTACAACTTGTGGCGCCCAGTTTCCGGCCGGAGACGTGGTCACATTGACCGCAACTCCAGGCGTGAACTCGAGCTTTGGGATGTGGACGGGATGCATCGCGGGTTCGATCCGGAATCAATGTGCCGTAACAATAGTCGGAGGCGGCATCGTGGGCGTCACAGCGACTTTTACTTCACCCTAATTGGCCCGTGAATTAAGACATTCTTCCAATACCAGTGGCCTTTCTTTCAGAAGAGTTTGGACGCCTGACTGCTATTCATCGGCGAGCAGCTTGCCCAGCGTCGCCTTGTGCCTCTCCGGCTTAGTCTTCTTCGCCGGAACGAGCCGCGAAGGCCTGGGACTGCCGACACGTTCGCGAGCCATTTCGCGGACGACCTTGGCGGCCGAGAAGATCTTTTTCTTACGCTTGCGCGGCATACTCGTCGTTGCCGCATCTTCGCACATTCTGTCAGCAAAAGTGCAATAATCTCGAAGTGGCAACGAAGTCCCACTCATTCGCAAAAGACGCGAATGAGCGGAGCACCCGCTGCGTTATAAAACCGAGGGCTTAATATTCTATGGATGAGCGCGAATTTTTTGACGAGAAGACCGACAAGAAGCCGGCAAATCTAAGTTGTCCGCACTGCCATCAGTCGGCGGAGTATGAGATCCAGTGGCTCGTGCGCATGAAAAAGAAGAGTCTGCCGCCACGGGCGGACGATCGCGACCGCGCGAAATTCGCCAAAGCGCAGTCTTACATGCTGCGCCGGGACGATATGATGATGTGCAAGAACCTGCGCTGCCGCAAGCGCTTTGAGATCACGGGCGTGCAGAGCGTCGCGTTCCTGTAGTAGCCTTCGGGTCGTCCGTTTCCGCGCAGCACGCAGCACGTAGCACGACGCGAAGGCGCCCGATCTCTGGGACGACAGGACGACATTTTCGTACGGTCTTTCCAACCCGCAAGAACCCTCCGATCCTGCTCTTCTTTAAACTCATCGCCTTCAACTTTTCGACATAGTTGTTGCCCCTTCAAAGAGCGCCATCTGCACCCTTCTAGGGTCAACCCTGTACGACGAATTTTCGCTCCAGTGTAGGATTTGCGCCCGCCTGGGACTAGGGGAGTTCCCGATTAATCATTTCCAAGCCCATGAGCCCGCCTGAGATACGGTTCCCCTACCATTGGCATCGGGGTTGCATATTTACTTCTAGGCCACACGCTCAGGAGGTTTTATGGATACCGCAATTAAAAGGCGACGCGCAACCACCTTGTCGTCAATTTCGTCGGTGTTGCTGCTTGCCTTAGCAATGTTGTTGTGCACTGGACCGGTCGTAAGCGCACAGACTAGTCCGTCTGCTGTGCCGCCACAGTCCCGAGGCGACAACGATCGGAGCGACAACGACACCACCCGTAGGGAACTCGCGAGCATGGATCGCTTCCTGGACGAACATCCGGAAATCGCGGAACAACTCCGCCAAGATCCTTCGCGGATTAACAGTCGTGAGTTCGTCGAGAATCATCCGGCGCTGCGCGACTACCTCCGAGACCACCCGAACGTGCGCGAGGAGTTCACAGAAAATCCGAACGCGTTCATGAGGCGGGAGGAACGCTATGACCGGCAAGAGGATCGAGAAAGAGATCATGACCGGGACCGGGATCGAGATCTAACCCGTAAGGACCTGCAGGAGATGGACCGGTTCCTCGACCACCATCGGGAGGTCGCCGAGCAGCTCCGCAAGGATCCCTCGCTGATCGACAATCGGGAGTGGGTCGCCAATCATCCGGAACTGCGCGAATTTCTGCAAAAGAACCCACAGGTTCGCGAAGAGTTCAAGGAGAATCCGAACGCGTTCATGAGGGCCGAGGAGCGCTACGACCGGCACGAGGGCGATCACGATCGTGACCATGATCGCGACCACGATCGCGATTATAACGCTCGCATCGGCGGCGACCGCAACGGCAACGACAACGACCGAAACCGCGCCGAATTCACCAGCTTTGGCCAGTTCCTGGGCGGACACTCGAATGTTGCGACAGAGCTCTCCAACGATCCTTCATTGGCTACCAATAAGGAGTACCTGGCAACCCATCCAGAGTTGGATCAATATCTGAAAGCCCATCCCGCAATGAGCCAGCAACTGACGGCGAACCCGCAAGGGGTCATGAGCTCGAACTGGGTACAACAAGGTAGCGGCACGGGCACCAAGCAGCCCACCATGCCGAAGGAAATGCCTAAGGAGGAAAAGCCTCCGAATCAATAACGGCGATGAGACGAACGAAATGGAGGCCGGACAACCGGCCTCCAATTATTTTATTTCTTTTACTGTCGTTTTGTTGTGCGACCCACCAAAAGCTGGTCCAGGTGAGTCAGACTAGGGAGGTATTTATACATGAAGATCAAAACATCACTCATCGCCGTGTTATCACTGGTGCTGGCTATCTCCGCCCTCGCGGAAAAGAAAAAGCTAGGCCAGAGGGGCATGCTGGAAAGCATGCAATCGGTCCCATGCGGAGCTAAGGAAAGAGGGCTGACGGGATTGGGGAGTATGGTCGCGTCCGTGGGTGTGCAGCATGTGAACTCGGATGAGAAGTTGTGCCCTCAGTACTTGCTTCGAACCGACGACATGGACTACCACATTCGGCCCTTGGATAAGAAACACGCCGCCGTTCTTCCCGTCGGCCATGAAGCTGAGTTTAAGATGAAGAAGGATCGCATGTTCCTGAGGATGGTCGATGGGGACAAGAAAGCAACTCAATACCAGGTCGTTGCGATGCAGCCCGCGAACGCCGAAAGCAAGGGTGAGAGCGCAGCATACCATCCAGCGGATAAGCCTAGAGATGATAGGGCCATGGATGATAGGCCCGCAAACGATAAACCTGTAGACTCTCGCCCGCCGGCAAACTCGGGCGCCAATCCTCCTAATGGGGGCAACCCGGACCCGCCAAAAGACGATAATCCCCATTTGTGAGGCGTTGTAGTTTAGGAATATTCGATTGCAGGAAGCGTTCTGAAGCGCGGACAGAAATGTCCGCGCTTTTCTTTCATTCGGAGCGCCCTTTATTCGTTGCCCCGCCATTCGTTTATACTAGCCAGTTTGATCGGCATCAGCGGACGCTGAGTGATGGATGGGAGTCGATTCGTGAAGATTCTGGTTTGCATGAAGCAGGTGCCGCAGAAGGACGCTCCGCTGAAGCTGAATGATGCGGGGACGTGGATCCGCGAGGGTGTTTCCTATGAAGTGAATGAGCCCGACGCATTCGCATTGGAAGAGGCTTTGCGCCAAAAGGAAAAGCACAGCGGCGAAGTCGTCGTGCTCACCGCCGGCCCGGCGCGGGCGATGCAGGTATTGCGCGAGGCGCTGGCGAAAGGCGCGGATCGGGCGATCCACCTCGAAGACGATGCGTTTGTCGGCCTCGATGCCTACAACACCGCGCGAGCCGTCGCCGCCGCCATAAAGGAAGAAAAATTCGATCTGATCTTCACCGGCCTGCAGTCGGACGACTACGGCTATGCGCAGACTGGCGTAATTCTTGCGCAGATTCTTGGCCTGCCGCACGCGACCATCATTATGCAGATTGAAAAACGCAATGAAAATGAACAAGATGGCGGGGGCATCCGCGTAAAGAGGGAACTGGAAGCCGGGTTCTTTCAGTTTGTCGACATGCCTTTGCCGGCCGTGCTGACCATCCAGTCCGGCATCAATAAGCTGCGCTACGCGACGCTGATCGGCATCAAGCAGGCCAAAACCAAGCCGCTGCGCAAGGTGACGCTGGCAGAAGTGCAGGGGTCGATGGGCGAAAATTTGCAGAAGATCGAGAAGCTATACATCCCACAGAAGTCGAAAAACACCGAATTTCTGGAAGGCTCCCCCGCCGAAGTGGCCAAGAAGCTGGTAGAAAAACTGAAGAATGAACTTAGAGTAATTTGATAAAAACAGTTCCCAGTTCCCAGTTGGAGAAACTGGGCGGTTTCTGAGAACTGAGAACCGGGAACTGAGAACTTATTCTATGCCCGATACAATTCTAGTCATCGTCGAACAGCGTGAAGGAAAATTAAACCGCGTCTCTTGGGAAACAATCGCCGCCGGGCAGGCGATTTCCGCTCAAACGAGATGGACTTTGGAAGCTGCGGTTGTCGGCTCAGGCGTAGCTGCCATCGCCGGCGAAGTAGCGGCGAAAAAACTCGCGAGAGTCTACGACATCGAATCCCTCAGGCTGGAGCCCTACACTCCCGACGCGTTCGCCCATGTCTTGCAGGAGTTTCTGGGGAAACATCCCGCCAAACTGGTGTTGATGCCGCATACCTACCAGGTCCGCGATTTCGTCCCGAAGCTCGCGACAGCCCTGCAAACTACTGCCATCAGCGACGTAATCGGATACAAGTATGAAGGCGGCAAGCTCGTATTCACCCGGCAAATGTTTCAGGGAAAATTTGTGGCTGACGTGAGTTTTGCCGGCTCGGGGCCTTGCTTTGTCACCTTTCAGAACGGCTCGTTCCGCGCCGATAAGGTCGAAGCGGGGGCAGTGCCGGCGCCGGTTGAAACGATCAATGTCGAGGTTCCGGATGGCGTGGTTCGAAACAAGCCGCAGGAAGTTTTCAAGGAAGCCAAACAGGCTGTCGATCTGACGCAGGCTGAGATCATCGTCTCGGTAGGGCGCGGAATCAAGGAGCAGAAGAACATAGAAATGGCCAAGCAATTGGCGGATGCGCTGGGCGCCGAGCTCGCGGCATCGCGTCCGATCTGCGACAGCGGATGGCTGCCCATGGACCGTCAAGTCGGATCGTCGGGACAGACGGTCGCCCCAAAGCTGTACCTGGCGTTAGGAATCTCAGGGGCGATCCAGCACATCGTCGGCATGAAAGGTTCTCGCAGCATTGTTGCGATTAACAAGGATTCCGAGGCGCCGATTTTTGAAATTGCGGACTATGCCGTCGTCGGAAATCTGTTCGACATCGTGCCGCCGCTGATTGAGGAAGTGAAAAAAGCGAAGGGGTAGGAAGGGGTAGAAGGACGGTTTCAAAGTTTCGTGTTCCAGATCCCAGGAGCTTCGTATCAGGGCATCGCTTGAGCGATGCCTGAAATCTCGAAATCAAAAGATCCCTTTAGGGGCTGGACAGTTCACGCGGACAAGAGTATCCGCCCCCCACATTTCTTTTCTACAGATTTCGAGATTACTCGCCCGGTGTAAATCCGCCAATTTGGGCCACCGTCAGCCGCAGGTATTTATAGGGATTTACCGGTACGTCGTTGATGCGGACTTCATAGTGGAGATGCGGCCCTGTAGAGCGACCGCTGAGCCCGACATAGCCGAGAGTGTCGCCACGGTGGATATATTGTCCGGCGGTAACGGCGAAGCTTGAAAGGTGGCCGTAGCGGGTCGAGATGCCGTGTCCGTGGTCAACCATGATCGCGCGTCCGTAGCCGCCCAGGAAGTCGGCAAAGGTAACCACGCCGTCGGCGGGAGCAACCACCGCCGAGCCGACGATGGCTGAAATATCGACACCGGAGTGGAACGCGCCTTCTCCGTTAAACGGATCGATGCGCTCACCGAACGACCCGGTGACCTGCCCTTCAACCGGCCAGAGGTTCGGAGCCGAGTTAGCGCGGACCCAGTCCGCCGTGGTCGAATTTTTGGTCATTCCAAGCGAGATTCCGACGCTCGCCGCACCGCTCAGCGCGGTGCGCTTCAGCGCATAAAGCTGGTCGAGCGACGAGTGCACCTGCGCTTCCTGAATCTGCTCAGTCGAGGCAGCCACCATCGCCGGGTCCGACTTCAGCCCATAAAGCGCGGACACCTCGCTCGCCAGCGATCCCAGAGAAGCTACCTGAATGTCGCGTTCCTTGGCGACTTGCTCCAGCCGCGAATAGCGGTCCTTGAGCTGGGCTTGCTCGGTGCGGAGCTGGTTATAGTGAGCAACTTTTTGCAGCATCCGAGTATAGGAACTGGCGATGCCGGTGAGGCACAGCACGCCAATTGCCGCCCCCGCCAGAAGAACATACAGATAATGAACGGGAATGGAGATCTTGCGAAGCTGTCCGGCTTCGTCGCGAGCTACGAAAAATATGTAGAAACGTTTACGCAATATCCAACTTCCGCCAATAGATTTTGCTTCGGAATCCGGCCGGAGCGGAACAGTCATGCTCGGGCTCGGAATCCTGATTCCCCCAGCCGCTTTAGACGCAGGCTGGCATATGCCAGACAACGGAACCAGGCAAGCCGAAATCCAATTTGGCTGCAACCAATTCAGGCCGCAGTACTTGGTTCGGCAATGGTATTTGTTAACGGCGAGTTAAACGTAACAAACCTGATTCCCCCTGTCAACCTCGCTAGGACCTTTGGATGGTTACCAAGGCAGCGTAATTGGCGGTGCCCATCCGGTCAAATTACCGCCGTAAAGGGATCATGGAACCGCTAACCGCCGCGACCTGGACATCCCGAGCCTAGACATCCAAGCGACATCCAAGCTATGGAAAGCAGGGGTATAGTGTTCGGCATGCCGCTCAGCGAAAAGAAGCTGATTCAGCAGATCCGCCGCCTTGCCCGGGTAGGGCCGTCGGTAGTGATGGGCATCGGCGACGACTGCGCGGTGCTGCGCGTTCCTCCGGGACACGATTTGCTGGTCACGACCGACTTCACCATCGAAAACGTGCACTTCCGGCGGGATTGGCATCCTCCAGAACTGGTCGGAAGGCGCTGCCTGACACGGGGGCTGAGCGATATCGCAGCGATGGGCGGGGAGCCGCGGGCGGCATTCTTGTCGCTGGCCGTAGCCGATGATGTCCCTCAACGATGGGTGGATCGCTTCCTGAAAGGACTGCTCGACCTTGCCGCAGAATTCAAAGTTCCGCTGGCCGGCGGCGACACCGCACAGTCCGCAGCGGGGATCCAGGCGGATATCGTAGTGGTCGGCTCGGTGCCCAAGGGAAAAGCAGTCTTGCGATCGGGCGCGAAGCCGAGTGAGCAGATCTACGTGACCGGGGAGTTGGGCGGCGCTGCGGCAGTGTTGGCGCGGCTGGCGGAATCGAAACCCTTGGGAGTCGGGTATTCCCGATATCTTCGTCCGCAAGCGCGGGTTGCCGTGGGCCAGAGCTTACGCCGACGCGGGTTGGCGTCGGCCATGATTGACTTGAGTGACGGACTTTCCACCGACCTCGATCATATCTGCCAGGAAAGTCAAGTCGGCGTGGAAATCGAAGCACAGGCAATCCCGCGAGCGCAGGTGGGGCCGGCGAAACAGCCGGTCGCGCTCGATTTGGCCTTGCACGGCGGCGACGATTACGAACTGCTGTTTACCTCCGCTGCGGCAGTCCCCGCGCAGATAGCCGGAGTTCGAGTGACCCGCATCGGCCGCATCCTGCAATCGTCCGGAATGCGGATGTGGCTGATCGGCGCGGACGGAAAGCGACAGCCGCTGAAGGCCGCGGGATGGGAGCACTTCAAGGGTAATTTGTAATTTGCAATTGGTAATCTCGCGATTTTGTAATTCGGCAATTTAAGCTCATATTCGGCAATTTAAGCTTCGTATCAGGGTATCGCTTTAGCGATACCGCAATTGTGCGAATCGGACGCCCCTTCAGGGGCTGGATATTCGACATCCGTATACTCCTTCAACCACACCAGCAGGTGACTTTCGTTACCTGCCCGTGGTCCCAGCGAGCGGCTACAGTAGGACGCATGAGAAAAATTCCCCTGCTCTTTGCGGTCAGCGTTGTGTTCTTGATTCCAGCTCTTGGTCAAGCACCCCACTCTACTCGCAAGATCGATAACGAATTTGTGCAGCAGCAGTTCGGCGACCAGTTCACCATGCTTCCCGATGTTGCAGCCGTGTTCGGCGATCTGGACGGCGACGGCGTGGAAGACGTGGCCATCGCCGCGCGCTGCAAAAATCCCCTGCTCGATCAAGCCGAGCACAACTACACGGTGCTCGATCCCTACAACGAATTTTTTGGCTATGGCGATCCCCGGATGACGACCACCTTCAGCGAGGCCGTTCCGGAGCGGCGCGGCCTGGTCGTGCTGATCGTTCATGGCACGGGGAAGGACGCCTGGCGATCGGCAACTCCAAAAGCGAAGTTCGTGATTGTGAATTTGCCGTATAAGACGATCTCCGTCAGAAAAATGCAGATGAAAAAGAAAACGATCCAAGCCGTATACGTTGAAGAAGCAAGCGACTTTGGCGAGAGCTCCGCCCTGTTCTTCGACGGCAAGAAGTTCCGCTACGTGCCCATGGGCGGAGACATGCAGTAGAAGGCAGCTCTCAGCCCTCAGCCGTCAGCTATCAGTCAAAAATCAATCCCGTGTCGAGGGTGTAGAGCGGACACTCCTGTCCGCTGCCTTTGACTTTGATTTTGATTTTTTCAAGCTAACCCACGCGAGCGGGTGTCCCATCGTTGCGCGTTCCGTCCGCAAGGGTGGGATCCCACGGGCGGCCTCCTTAGGGTTTCTCCTCGAGTCAGAAACTCTCACTCGCAGCTTCCCGAAGCGTTATTCCCGGGACGCCGGCCTTCGCCGTTCGACCGCACTTTTCCCCCGAATACTGCGGCCAACTCGGCGTTAGGCCCGCTCCTGTGTTGAAATAGAAACAGGTTCAAACACAGGTCAATCGAATGACAACTAGGTCAGTGGCATTGCGCCGCAAATTCAAAGCGGCGGAACGGAACGCCCATGGATTGTGGCAAATCCTGAAGGCCCTGGTATCGACCGACCATCCTCTGCTGGCGCATCTGATCCCGATACGGCGCTGCAATCTGGCTTGCACTTACTGCAATGAGTTCGATGATTTTTCTAAGCCCGTGCCTATCGAGCAGATGTTGCTCCGCGTCGATCAACTGGGAGATCTGGGCACTTCCGTGATCACCATCAGCGGCGGCGAACCGCTGCTGCATCCGCAACTGGACGACATTATTCACCGCATGCGGCAACGCCGGATTGTGTCGGGACTGATCACCAACGGTTACCTGTTGACTGCGGATCGCATCCAGCGGCTGAATCGCGCGGGGCTCGAGTGGCTGCAGATTTCGATTGATAACGTCAATCCCGACGAAGTTTCGAAGAAAAGCCTGAAGGTGCTTGACCGCAAACTGCAACTGCTGGCCGAGCATGCGGATTTTCACGTGAATATCAATTCAGTCGTCGGCAGCGGTGTGAGCCATCCGCAGGACGCGCTCACCATCGGCAAACGCGCGCTGGAACTGGGATTCAGCTCGACCATCGGAATCATCCACGACGGCACGGGACAGGTTCAGCCCTTGAACGACGAAGAACGGCGCGTGTATCACGAGATGAAGGGACTGGAGAAACGCAGCTTCACCCTCGTGAATGCGTTTCAGGACAACATCGCGCTCGGCCGCCCGAATCAGTGGCGCTGTCGCGCGGGAGCGCGTTACCTCTATATTTGCGAGGACGGCCTGGTGCATTACTGCTCGCAGCAGCGCGGCTATCCGGCCATTCCGCTAGAGAAATACACGATTGCCGATATACGCCGCGAGTTCCACACCGAGAAGTCGTGCGCGCCGCACTGCACAGTGTCATGCGTGCACCAGGTATCAGTCCTCGATGCCTGGCGCGCCCCGCAGTGGCCGACGCCGGCGGCTGGGGACGCGAGCAGACTCGTGCATATCGAATAGCTCCAGCTGTTAGCTCTCCGCAAAAACCTCCCGAGATCTGCTTATAGTCTTATGTGGGAAAACGCGGTATTGGCCGTCCAGCCGAGCGCACATGCATGGCTCTCCAGCAATGACCGTCAGGTTACTGAGAGCTGACAGCTGAGAGCTGAGAGCCGCCCTAGAACGTCGTGGCCACCGAGAAGCGGAAGGTCTTTCTCGGTTCCAGCAGAGTGAAGTTGGAGCCTAGGGTTGAGCGCGCAAGGTTATAGGTGTAGGTGCCGGCATTGTAGGCCGTGCAAGTGGGATCTCCCTGTACAGGACACGGGAACATGCTGCGGGTGATCTGAATGGGCGGCGACGCGCTGCTGTCCAGGCGCAAGGCGTTGTAGGCATAGTAAATGCGGAAGGGCGCATTCACTACCGGCAGCATTGTCTGCAATTCGAGCCCGGTGGACATGCGCAACACCCAGTTGGTGCCAGGAACCGGGCTGAGATTTGGCTTGAACGTGCCGGCGTTAAGTCTTTGGCCTCCGGTACAGGCATAGGCCGAATTCAGATTCGGACAGCCGTACAAGGTGCTTATCAGAGTGTCGTACTGAACCGGGTTGATCTGCAACTGTGAACTACGCAGAATCGGATCGACGCCCATGTCGACAAAGGGCGCGATGGCGACTGGGCCGGCAATGGTGATGCGGTACTCAAGGTTGCCGTTCAGACTGAGGTCGCCTCCCGGAGTCACCAGTTGTTGGTATGGCACTGGAATATTCCAACAGTTGCTGACACATGCTCCCGAGGAGTTTGTGAAAACTGGGAATCGGGGATTGGCGGGAACGAACGATCCATCCTGGTTCCTGAGGGACACCGTCTGGGCACTGGGCAGGTAGGCGATGGGAGAGATGCTGCGGATGTCGAACCCGCGGATATCATTTTCGCCGCCCAGGTAGGATCGTTCGAACGGGGGCGCAACGACTCCGGCATACCCCGTGATAAACGAAGCCTGAACGTTGTACCCAAGGGCATTTCTCCGTTTTTGCATGGGGAAGAACTGTTTGTACTGGACCACCGGCCGAATGGTGTGCACGGTGCCGCCGATGCCGGCGAACTCTCCGCCAATGAACAGGCTCTTTCCCTTGTGCGGAGCGTAAGCCGCATCGAGGGTGTTCATGGTAAAGCTGGGGGTGATCTTGCTGGTGATGATGCCGTTCAGCGCGTTGGGGCCGGTGATGCCGCTAAAGTTGAGATTCTCGAACAACAGCTTGGAAGAGTTGCTGAGGGCGATCAGCGAAGAGCGGTCAAACGAGTAGCTGATGCCGAAGCGCTTGAACGAACGCCGCAACGGATAGCTTACGCTTAAGCTCAATCCGGTACTGGATTGCGAGTAGTTCTGCAGGTTCTGCAGATAGGCCGAAGGCAGGTTCAGATTTTGTCCCGTGGCGATGGCATACTGCCGAGCCTGGTTATAGCTGGTCTTCCGGGTATAGACGTTGAAGCCGGCCTGGATGGGCCGGTCAAACAAGTAGGGCTCGGTGAATCCGAACACCAAGTCGCGCTGCAGTGTGCCAAGACTCGCCTGCACGGAGAGGGTTTCGCCCAATCCAAGAAAGTTGTTGGTGCTGTAATTGAGTCCAACAAAGGCGCCGGCCAGACCGCTGACGCCGCCTTGCAAACCAATGCTGTTCTTACCTTTTTCGTGCACTTTCAACGTCAGATCGACCGTGCCTGCCTTTTCGTCGAGGTGGCGTTCGGTCGTATTGGGATCGTCGGGCTTGAGCTGGTCGAAATAGCCGAGCTGGTTCAGGCGCAACAGGCTCAGCTCCCAGTAACGCGAGTTGTAAACCTGGCCCTCTTCCAGCGCAATTTCGCGGCGGATGACTTTGTCGCGGGTGGTGGTGTTGCCCTGAAACTCAATACGGCGCACATAGAACTGCTTGCCTTCGTCCACGTCGATTTCCAGATTGACGATCTTCTTCTCATCGTCGAACTTGGTGTCTGGAACGGAAGTGAAGTTAATGTAGCCGTCGGTGCCGTAGGCTTTGCGCAGGTTCTCAAGACCCTTGGCCACTTTTTCGCGGCTGAAAATCTCGCCGTCTTTCATCGGGAAAAGGCTGCGCAGGGCGGCGACGTTCGATATGGCTTTATTGTTCTTGAAGGTGATGGTGCCCAGGCGGTAGCGATCGCCCTCCTCGATGGGAATGGTGATATCGACCGATTTCCCCAGGCCGGACTGCAGCAACGGGATGTGGAAGCCGGTGTGTCCTGTGTCATGTATCTCGGTTTTGGGGTCGTCGACCAGCACCTTGAAGTAGCCGCGGTTCTGGTATTCGGCGCGGACGCGTTCGGTATCTTCCTCAAGTTTGGTCGCGTCATAGGTCTTGGCGAAAATATTTTCGAGGAAGATGGAGTGGGGAATACCGATGGGCTTGAGGTTCTTCATCGCCGCTCGCAGGGTGCGGTCAGGAACGTGTTTGTTGCCCCGGAAACGGATGCGTCCCACCTTGACCTTGGGTCCTTCTTTGATGACGAACGTGATACCGACAGCGGCGGGGGGAATCGGGCGCACCTCGGTTCGAATGGTGGCGAACTGGCGGCCGTGTTCGGCGAGCAGTTCCTTCAGAACGACTTCGGCCCTCTTGATCTTAGTGGGATCGTACTGGTTCTCAACCGAGAGTCCGACCTTGCGCTCCTTAAAGCGGTCGAGCACGTCGCTGGTGGAAACAGCATTCAGGCCGGTGTAGTTGATCTCGCGGATCGTCGGCCGCTCTTTGACGTAGATGTGAAGGATCCAACCTTTGGGGTCCGGTTCGCGTTCGAAGCGGATGTCTTCAAAATAGCCCGTGTTCCAGAGCGCGTTGAAGTCGCGTTCGATGGCGGCCTGGTCGTAGACGTCACCGCGCTTGCTGAAGATGCGAGCCCTGATCGTGTCGGCGGGGATGCGGCGGTTGCCGTTGACTTTGATGTCGACAATGAGGTCCTGCTGGCCGGCAACCGGGGCAATCAGGAGCAAAAGAGCGGCCAAAACGAGGAGACAATTCCAGATGGAACTATGAGTCCAACCTCTTGTAGGGAAAGAAGATGGAAACCAGAACGGGTCCCTCTGCGGGCCCATGTCGTGGCCGAGGCGCGGGGCACGCACAGGGATGGCATGATGGCGGCGATGAATCGCAACTACCTCGAAAAACTAGAGTTAGGAAAACGGTAATTATACGGTAGAGAGTGAGAAGCGTCCAAGGCGGGGACGAGTTTCACTCGTATTTAGCAAAAGGAGTCACGGCCGAAAAAGTTCTACCTCAACACAGACGGAATAGAACGTCGCCGCGTTGCCCATGTCGGTAAGTTTTTCTGAGGTCAGGACATTAATATTGCTGCCGCCGGACTAAATCGCGCCCAATCGAGCCGCGCCGCCACCACTCCGGGCGGTACCGCGCCATCAACTCTTGCTTTGAGAACGATCTCGCCGCGTGAGTTGAAGGCGCGAACGCGGTCGCCATCGCGAACGCCACGCGCCTCCGCATCCGCCGGATGCATCTCAAGGTCCCCAAGCCCAGGTTCCATCTTGCGGACGGAGGGCACGTTGGCGAACGACGTGTTGAGATGGTTGTCCGGCTTGCGGGCGAGCAGTTCGAGCGGGAATCCTGTGGGCTTCGATCCAGATCCATGGCGCGATTCTTCGGGCGGAGTGAACGCCACGACTGGATCGAGTCCCTGACGCTTCAGAGTCTCGCTGTAGAATTCGGCTTTGCCGCTCGGTGTCGGAAAGTTGCCTTCGGCGAAGGGGAGAAAGGACGCGGCGTTTTCTGCCGAGCTGTGCTCGGCTTGGACGGGCGAGACGCTCGTCCCCACACGGTTCGGAGCGGCGAAATTCAGGCGGCTGCTATGGTCACGTTCCAACCGATTGCGTGTAATTCCTTTTAGCCACGGGTTGGGCGAATCGAGGGATCGGTCGATCATGGAGTCCACCGTCTCGCGGAAACAATCGTCCTCAAACCCCATGCGCTGGGCGAGGGCGCGGAACATCTCGACATTCGACCGGCATTCGCCGACCGGATCCATCGCCTGATTGGAAACCTGGAGGTAATAGTGGTCGTAAGAGGCCTGCAGGTCTTTATGCTCGAAAAATGTGGTCGCGGGGAGGACGATATCGGCATAATCGGTGGTGTCGGTGAAGAATTGCTCGTGGACCACGGTGAACAGATCGGTACGCATTAATCCGCGAACAACTTCGTTGTGGTCGGGGCAAATCGCCGCGGGATTCGAGTTGTACACAAACAATGCCTGGATGGGTGGAACCATGGAGGTCGAGTTCAGCACGCTGCCGAGTTGCACCATGTTGATGGTACGGGCGGGACGTCCCAGGGCTTTGTGCATCAACTCAGGCATTTCGAGCGCTTGCTTGTTCAACCCGAAAGCACCGCTGAGCGACATCTGGAGTCCGCCGCCGAGTTCTTTCCACGATCCGATCAAACAGGGCAGCATGGTGACCGCCCGCATCGACATGCCTCCACGGTCGGAGCGCTGGATGCCGTAGTTGACGCGGATAACGGACGGGCGCTCGGTAGCATACTCGCGGGCAAGCTTGCGAATATCGTCGGCGGAAATGCCGGTCCAATGGGCAACTTTTTCCGGCGGATACTGTTGCGCGCGAGCTTTCAGGTCTTCAAAACCGACGGTGTAGCGCGAGACATAGTCGGCGTCGAAAAGATTTTCGTGGATGATGACTTGCGTCAGGCCAAGCGCGAGAGCGGCGTCTGTGCCGGGATTGATCGGCAGGTACCAGTCGGCCAACTTCGCCGTGCGCGTGCGGTATGGATCGATGACCACCAACTTCGCGCCCTTGCGGCGAGCTTCTTCGATGAAGGGCCAGAGATGGACGTTGTTGCCGTGAATGTTCGAGCCCCAGGCGATGATGTAGCGCGAATGCGCAAACTGTTCCGGCTCGGTACCGTACTGTCCGCCAATCACCGATTTCATGCCTGCTTCGCCGGCGGTGGAGCAGATGCTACGCTCCAGTTGCGAGGCGCCCAGGCGGTAGAAGAAACGGCGGTCCATGGAAGCGCCGTTAAGCGCGCCCAGCGTGCCTCCGTAGGAATAGGGAAGGATTGATTCGGATCCGTATTCGGCAACGATCCGGCGCAAGCGATGCGCAATTTCATCGAGAGCCTCGTCCCAGGAGATGCGTTTAAAAACCTCGCGGGCCGGGGCGCCCGCGCCACACGGGCCCTTGGGAGCCATCCGCCGCATCGGATACAACACCCGATCCGGCGAGTACACGCGGTCCAGATACTTGGCCACTTTGGCGCACAGGAATCCCCGGGTAACGGGGTGCTCAGGATCACCCTGAATTCGGGTGGCGCGGCCGTCTGCGATGGTGATCAGTACGCCACACGCGTCCGGACAATCGTGCGGGCAAGCGGCGTGGACGACACGCTTCATCCTCAGATTATAGGGTCAATTTTGTCGGCAAGATATCCGTACAATTAGGCGGTTGCGGGTTTGGCCGAGACTCAGGAAAACGTGAATCAGGAAATAGGACAGTCGTTCATCTGACCGGCTGCGCGGACGACAATAGAACATCCGAGTGGTGTCCCCGATCTGGCTCCGTGCTATGGTGCGCATATCGCCCTTCGGAATTTTTCACGGAGTGATCTTAATGCGAACCCTACTTAGCTCTTTACTCGTGGTTCTTTGTCTAACTTCGGCCCTGCCCGCGCAGAACGGCTGCAGCGGCATGGCTCTGGGCATCGGCGCCAGTCTCAACGGGTTCATCCCGTTTCCCGCACAAAATCTCTGGAACCAGAACATTGCCGCGGCCCCTCTCGATCCGAACTCCGACGCGATTATTAATTTCATCGGCGAGACGACGCCCCTGCACCCGGATTTCGGTTCGGGTCTCTACGCGGGGCAATCCATCGGAATCCCTTACATCGTGGTGAGTGGCTCGCCGTTGGTGAAGATCAATTTCACGGCCTATGGCGGCGAGAGCGATCCCGGGCCGATGCCGGTGCCTGCCAATGCTCCGATCGAGGGATATCCAAAGCCCGGCAATGGCGACCGGCACGTCCTGGTGCTCGATCGCGATAACTGCTGGCTGTACGAGCTTTACAATTCACACCTACAAAAGACAAGCAACTGGAGCGCTGGGTCGGCCGCCGTGTGGGATTTGTTAAACGATGAACAGAGACCTTACACGTGGACTTCCGCCGACGCGGCCGGGCTGCCGATTTTTCCAGGATTGGCGCGTTACGACGAATATGCCGCGGGTGCTATTCACCACGCGTTGCGCTTCACGCTGCAACACAGCCAGGCGGCGTTTACTCCTCCAGCAAGCCATTGGGCGGCAAATTCCACGAATTCCTTGGCCGCGCCCATGGGCATGCGCTTGCGCCTGAAGGCGGGCTACGACATCTCAGGATTTCCCGCGCAGGCGAAGGTGATCCTGACGGCGCTACAGCAATATGGAATGATCATGGCTGACAACGGCAGCTCGATGTATATCAGCGGAGCCCCGGACAATCGCTGGAACAACGATGATCTTGGCGCGCTGAAACAGGTGCCGGCCTCGGCGTTTGAAGTGGTGCTGATGGATCCGATCTATTCGGCGGCCGACATTCCACAGGGGCCGAAGCCGACAATTGCGAGCTTCACGGCCAATCCGCAGACGGTTTCGCCCGGCTCGCCGGTGACGTTGACTTGGAGCGTTGTTAATGCAGACTACAACATCGTGTCGCCGCAGATTGGAGTGCTGCGGGGAGCTTCCATAACGGTGGTACCGGCGGCCACGACGACCTACACGCTCTATTCTACGAACCAATATGGACGGACGACGGCGAAGGTCAAAGTGACGGTGAAATAAGAATTGTCTGGAAGCGGGACTCTGCCCTGCTTGGACAGGGCGGAGCCCCGTCACCACCGGGGCTACTTGAATTCCAGAACTTCTTTTTCTTTGGCTCTACTCATCTCTTCCATCTTCTTGATTTCGTCGTCGGTGAGTTTCTGGATTTCGTCGAGCGCGCGCTTTTCGTCGTCTTCGGCAATTGTCTTGTCTTTCAGCGTCTTCTTGATCGCGTCATTTCCGTCGCGACGGATGTTGCGTACCGCCGTGCGGTGCTCCTCCAGAATCCGGTGCAGGTGTTTGACCATATCCTTGCGACGCTCTTCGGTGAGCGCGGGAATGGGTACGCGCACTAGTTTGCCGTCGTTCATCGGATTAAGGCCAAGGTCGCCGCTACGAATGGCCTTTTCGATCGCGCCAAGCTGGGAAGGATCGAAGGGTTGCACGGTAATCATCTGCGGTTCGGGCGCGTGAATCTGGGCGATCTGATTGAGCGGCATCTGCGATCCGTAATAATCGACCGAGATGGTGTCCAGCATGTGGACGTTGGCGCGTCCGGTGCGCGTGGCGGCCATTTCACGGCGGAAATCTTCGACTGCTTTGTCCATCCGCGTTTTGAGTTGTGCGTAGACGTCTTTCAGGGCAGCATGAGCCATAGCTTGGGGCTCCTAGGTATGCATTGCGATTAAAACCGTAGATTATAAACCTAAGACTCGGGTCTGAGGTCGGAGATCTGATTGCGGTGCTGATCTAATTCCGCGTTCCGGTGGAGTGTCTAGATCTCGTACTGATGATTGCCATGAGGACTGCGATTACAATTCCAATTACGACCGCCGCTGCCATCGCCAGTAGGACATTAGACTTGAAGGGCTCGACAAAACGAACGAATGATGAGAAAGACAATTATTCCGCTGTACAGCCACCATCTCTCCATGAGCCGTTTAAGCATACTCGAACGCCAAATTACACCGAATAGGCCAGCAAATCAATTTCACCTCGAACCTATGACCTTTCCTACGCGCTGACCAGCGAGCCAATCTTTTCTCCCAGCACCACACGGCGGATATTGCCGCGCTGGTTCAGGTTGAAAACGATGATGGGCAGATTGTTGTCCTGGCACAAGGAGATCGCGGTTGAGTCCATCACCTTGAGGCCCTGCTGCAGAACGTCCATATAGGTGAGGGTTGAATACTTCTTGGCATCCGGCACCTTCATCGGGTCGGCGTCGTAGATGCCGTCTACCTTCGTAGCTTTAAGGATGGCGTCCGCTTTGATTTCCATGGCGCGCAGCGAGGCGGCGGTATCTGTCGAAAAATACGGGTTGCCAGTGCCGCCGGCGAAGATGACAATGCGTCCCTTTTCAAGATGCCGGATGGCGCGGCGCCGGATGAAAGGCTCGGCCACCTGGTTCATCTCAATCGCCGTCTGTACTCGAGTATAGACGTTCTGCTTTTCTAGAGCGTCCTGCAGTGCGAGCGCGTTGATGACCGTGGCGAGCATCCCCATGTGATCGGCGGAAACGCGATCCATGTTCCTGGCCTGGTCGGCCACCCCGCGGAAGAAGTTTCCGCCGCCCACGACGATGGCCATCTGGATGTCGAGACTGTGCACGTCGGCAAGCTCTGCCGCAACCTCATGGATGCGGGCGGTGTCAACGCCAAAGCCTTGACTGGCGGCCAGGGCTTCGCCGGAGATTTTCAGAAGAATACGTTTGAAGATGGGAGTTGGCATGAAAAAAGCAGATCCTTCCCCTTCGGCTACGCTCAGCGTCAGAATGACAATCGGCTACATAAGGAGAGCATAAATCAAAAGGGGCGCCGCAGCGTCCCTGAATTATTCGGCTGCTACTTCGCAGCCGGAGCAGATGCTTCGCCACCCTCGTCAGGTTTCGTGCTGGTGAAAGCGACAGTGGCCGTCGCGTCGCCAACCTTGAAGCGGGCAAAGCGCCGCACGGCGATGTTCTCGCCGAGTTTACCCACCTTGCCGGCGATAAGCTGCGCGATGCTGATGGTCTGGTCCTTGATGAAGGGCTGCTCGAGCAGGCAGACCTCTTCGTAGAACTTTTCCATCTTGCCGGCCACCATCTTTTCGGCGATGTTTGCGGGCTTGCCGCTGGCGATGGCCTGGGCGCGATAAATATCTTTCTCGCGCTCGAAGGCCTCCGGCGAAACGTCTTCTTTGCGGACGAACTTCGGATCGCTGGCCGCAATGTGCATGGCGATGTCGTGCACCAGTTCTTTGAAGTCTTCGGTGCGGGCCACGAAATCGCTTTCGCAGTTGACCTCGACGAGCACGCCAATCTTGCCGCCGGCATGAATGTAGTGGGCTACCGAACCTTCGCTCGTCACGCGCGTCGCTTTCTTGGCCGCGACCGAGACGCCCTTTTTGCGCAGCACGACCACCGCATCTTCCATGTTTCCTTTGGCCTCGGTCAAGGCCTGTTTGCAGTCCATCATGGGCGCTCCGGTCTTTTCGCGGAGCTCTTTGACTTGTGCAGCAGAAATGTTTGCCATAGTAGTGCTCATTCGGAATTCTTCCTTCTATTGAAACTTACTGTTATGAAACTCGACCCGCGCACAGTCGAACTGCGCGGGTCAGATGTGGTGGTCGCGGATTCCAAGCCTGCCCCCAAAAGGGGCGTCTAATCTCGAACGGCTGGCAGTGTCACTAAAGCGATACCCTGATATGAAACTCGCGGCGCGTGGTACGAAACTCGCTACGCGCCGATCCGAAACTCTCGGCCTAGAACCGGCGCGTTTCCGCCTGCAATTCGTCGACGTCCTCGGTGGCGGCTGAGGGGCGCTTGCGCGTGCCCTTGCCCAGCACGTCTTCCATGCGAATCTCTTCGCCTGTGCCGTCGACTCCTGCAGCAGGAGCGACTGCACCGTCTGCGGAGACCGCGACGAACAGTTCTTCAGCATCCGGAGTGGCAGTTTCAATGGCCGGTTCGGGCTCCGCTGCGGCAGCCTGAATGTCCGCCATCTGCTTGTCGTCCCGGGCATGAACGCCCTCGGCAATCGATTCCGAGATCTTCGAGGTAAACAGGCGGATCGCGCGCAGCGCGTCGTCGTTGCCGGGGATTACGTAATCCACTTCGCTCGGATCGCAGTTTGTGTCGACCACAGCGACTACCGGAATGCCCAGCTTGCGCGATTCGCGCACCGCGATCTGCTCTTTATTGGAATCGATGACGAAGATCGCATCCGGTAAGCGCGTCATGTTTTTGATGCCGGCCAAGTTGGCCTGCAGGTGCTTGCGCTCGCGCTCGAGCTTGATCACTTCCTTCTTCGGAAGCAGATCGTAACGGCCATCGGTGGCCATTTCGTCGAGTTCCTTGAGCCGCTTCACGGATTTCTGCACGGTGACCCAGTTGGTCAGCAGGCCACCCAGCCAGCGCTGATTCACGTAGAACATCGAGCAGCGCTGCGCCTCTTCGGCAATTGCGTCCTGTGCCTGGCGCTTGGTGCCCACGAAGAGGATGATTCTGCCCTCGGCGGCCAGGTCCTGCACGAATTTCGACGCCTCTTTGAACATCTTCAGCGTCTTTTGCAGATCGATAATGTAGATACCATTGCGCTCACCGAAGATGTACTCCTTCATCTTCGGGTTCCACCGCTTGGTCTGATGCCCGAAGTGAACGCCTGCTTCGAGCAACTCCTTCATCGTAATGTTTGCCAATCAACCTCCTCAGTTGGTCTGCATCCGGACACGAACCGGCCCCGGATTGCCATTCCCGTCCACCCCATCTCAGGGGAGGTGGGGGGATGAATTTTGAAAACAGCCGTCAGCTAAATCCTAAAACCAGTCGTTTGCCGTTGGTCGGTAGTCGTTCGCGAACGACCATCGACCGACGAACATCGAGTAACGATCATCGACTATCTCTTCGAGAACTGGAAGCGCTTCCTCGCTCCCTTTTGTCCGTACTTCTTGCGTTCTTTGGCCCGCGGATCGCGCGTTACCATGCCTTCGGCCTTGAGCTTGGCGCGCAGCTCAGCGTTAAACAGCATGAGAGCTCGGGTGATGCCAAGGCGGACTGCATCGGCTTGTCCGGCAACTCCGCCGCCGCACACGTTTGCCAGGACGTTGAACGCGGCCGCAGTGTCGGTCGAGACCAGTGCCCGTTTCGCGGCGATGCGTTGCGAGGGCGTCACAAAGTATTCATCGAATGCTTTGCCGTTGACTTTGAACTCGCCGCTGCCGGGACGAAGAAAAACACGCGCGATCGCCGTCTTGCGGCGTCCGGTTCCGTAATATTGAACTATTTCTGCCATTTTTTAGCTTCGAGCCGCGAGCTTCGAGCTTCGAGCACCCATGTGCGCGAAGAATGAAGCTTCTGGCTTTTCAACCTTTCCAAGAAAATCTAAAATCGTTTTTGCCAGCTCGCAGCCCGCGGCTCGTAGCTCGCAGCCTCTTTATGCGAACAACTTCGCTTCCGGCTTCTGTGCTTCGTGAGGGTGCTTGTCGCCGCGATAAACCTTTAGCTTCGTAAACATCTGCTTGCCCAGTTTGTTCTTGGGAAGCATCCGCGATATGGCGTCTTCAATCACCAGTTCCGGCTTGCGGACCATGCGCTTCTTCATCTCTTCCGAGCGCAAGCCGCCGGGATAACCCGTATAGCGGTGATACACCTTCTGATCCGCCTTCATGCCGGTGATCTTGATCTTCTCGGCATTAATAATGACGACGTGATCGCCGGTATCGATAAAGGGCGTGTACTTGGGATTCTCTTTGCCCATCAAAATGCGTGCCACGCGCGAGGCCAGGCGTCCGAGCGCAAGCCCGGTCGCATCGACCACAAACCACTTACGCGCAATATCTCCCTCTTTAGGGAAATAGGTTGACATCGGAAATCTCCCAGAAATTAAAGAACGTTATGAAGACCGCTGAGTGCCCAAATTAATCCACGCAGAACGCGCGCTAGGTGTGTTCCAGGCGGGCAGCCGCAGGACTTCCAAAGAGCTATAGGATAGCCCAGCGCTGAATCGCTTGTCAACGACTTGTGCTTGCAAGTCCTGTGCCCTTAGTACCTTGGTTTCATTATCGGGGTCTCCGTGAATACCGGAAACACTCGACCGCGTGATCATTGACCATGCCAGTGGCCTGCATGAAGGCGTAGCAGATGGTTGAGCCGACGAAGTTGAAGCCGCGTTTTTTCAGATCCTTGCTCATCGCGTCCGATTGCGGCGTGCGCGCAGGAATCCTCTTTCCCAATCGCCACGCGTTTACCCGCGGTTTTCCGCCGACAAATTGCCAGATATAGCTGTCGAACGAGCCAAACTCCTTTTGCACCGCCAGAAATGCCTGGGCGTTCCGAATCGCCGAAGCGATCTTCAACCGGTTGCGGACGATCCCCTCATCGCGCAGCAGTCGCTGCATTTTACGCCGGTCGTAGCGAGCGATTTTCTTCGCGTCAAACCCGTCAAGAGCTGCCCGATAATTTTCGCGCTTCCGCAAAATCGTGTCCCAACTGAGGCCGGCTTGCGCGCCCTCCAAGATCAAAAATTCAAACAGCACGCGGTCGTCATGTTGCGGGACGCCCCATTCGCGGTCGTGATAGAGAATCGATAAATCATCGCTGGGCCAGGTGCAGCGTACGAGAGTCCTCTTTGGACCTTTCATCTCAAATAATCCCTAATGGCGAATTCAGAGTGCGGGGATCACAGTCCTTTTAGTTTGTGCCCGGCTGGGACGGGGCGGATCCCCGTCACCATACGAACTCTATGCGCTACATTAGCCGGCAAGGGCGGAATCAATCTTGCTCAACTCCTCGGCTGAGAATTTCAGATTCTTCAGTGCAGCCACGTTGTCGTTCACCTGCGACACTTTGCTCGTGCCCACAAGCGCGCTGGTGACGCGCGGATCGCGCAGCACCCACGCAACCGCCATCTCCGCCAGCGTTTGTCCTCGCTGCTTCGCGATTTCATTGAGCGCGCGAATCTTGGCGAGCTTGTCTTCGCCTATGTCTTTCTTCTTCAGAAAGAAATCGCGCGCGGCGCGCGAGTCGCTGGGAATACCTTGCAGATAGCGATCCGAGAGCAACCCTTGCGCCAGCGGGCTGAAGACGATCGCTCCCAAGCCTTCTTTCTCCAGCACATCGAATAATCCCTGCTCCGGATCGCGCACGAACATCGAATACTTCGGCTGATGAATCAAGCACGGAGTTCCCAGATCGCGCAAAATCTTTACCGCCTCGGCTGTCTGCTTGGCGTTGTAAGCCGAAATGCCCACGTAGAGCGCGCGGCCTGAGCGTACCGCCGTGGCGAGCGCTCCTATCGATTCTTCCATGGGCGTGTCGGGATCGGGACGGTGATGGTAGAAAATGTCCACATAGGCAAGCCCCATGCGCTTCAGGCTCTGATCGAGGCTCGCCAGCAAATTCTTACGCGAGCCCAGATTTCCGTAAGGCCCGGGCCACATATCCCAACCGGCCTTGGTCGAAATGATCAGCTCGTCGCGGTAGGGACGAAAGTCTTTTTTCAGGATTTGCCCGAAGGTTTCTTCCGCCGATCCATACGGTGGACCATAATTATTAGCGAGATCGAAATGGGTGATGCCGAGATCGAAGGCACGGCGCAGCATGGCGCGGGAATTTTCGAAGATATCCACGCCGCCGAAGTTGTGCCACAGTCCGAGCGAGACGGCCGGAAGTTTGATGCCGCTGCGCCCCGAGCGGCGATATTGCATAGAGTCGTAACGCTTGTCACCGGCGACATACATGGAGGCTCTCCCTCAGCGCCTGAAGGCGCATTTACCAGGAGGCTCCCGGCATGCCTGAAGGCATGCCCGGAAACGAACCTTCTGTGATACGAAGCTTCTTCCCATGGAGTCTCCTGGAACGGCGACCATTCTACGGCTTCAGTCGTATTTTTCGTATCGGATCGACGTTCGATCCCAACCCAGACTTTTCAGCAATTCGCGGTTCGCCTTGACCATCTTGTCGAGGCCGCAGATGTATGCATGCAGGTCGGTGCGTGTCCCGGCGATTTCGGACAGATGTTCCTGCACGTAACCGCGAAGACCCTTCCAACCCGTGGCCGCACGGCTCAACGAAGGCAGAAAATGAAAATTGGAGTGTTCGGCGGCGAGGCGCTCAAACTCCTCGCGATAGTAAATGTCCTGCTCGCAGCGCGCGCCGAACAGCAGCCAGAACTCGCGTCCCTGATGGCGGTCAGTCTCCGCCAACAGCCAGTGCAGCATGGAGCGAAAGGGCGCGATCCCGGTTCCAGTGGCGATGAACACCGTGTCACGCAAGGGCGGTCGCAGGATGAAATCGCCAAACGGTCCCTGAAACGTTATCTTCGCGCCTTCTTCGAGACTGCAGAGATAGTTCGACATGAATCCATCCTGCACGCGATTCAGGCAGACCGCCAAGTGCCCATTCTCAGACGGCGGCGATGCGATCGAATACGCGCGCGTTATTTCCTCTCCGTCAGGAGTGTTTGCCTTCACGGAGAGCCATTGTCCGGGGACAAACCCGAAGCGGGAAACGTCGTTCACCTCGAGTTCAAGGTGGCTGGTGAACTCGGAGAGCGCCATAGAACGGACTAGGCGGGCGTCGAAGGTCTTAAAATGAGCCATTATCCAATTAGATGATGGCGAGCGGTAGCGGGACGCTAAGGTGCCCTCTCGAAACGGGTAAGTGTTGCGTAAATCAGATTACGACCATGGTATAATGACTATGCTCATAAAGGGTTCATATGAAAACGATGGCGGCGGGCTCGTTTAAGGTACATTGCCTGGCGGTGATGGATGAGGTGCAGGCGAAGCGTGAGACGATTGTGATCACGAAACGCGGCAAACCGGTGGTAAAGCTGGTTCCGGCAGACGCGGAGAAGGATGATATTTATGGCTTTCTCAAGGGCAAGGTGAAGATCGTAGGGGATGTCGTTTCGCCCGCACTTTCGTTAAAGGAGTGGGGCAACCTCGCGTGATTCTCATCGACACGCACATTGTACTTTGGCTCACGTCCGAACCGGAAAAGCTGTCAAAGAGGGCGAAGGACGCGCTCGACGAAGCGCGCCAAAACGGAGATGGCATTGCTATCTCCGCCTTCACACTTTTGGAATTGACGATTCTTTACGGCTTGCGACGCATCCAGTTGGCAATGAGTGTTGAATCCTTCTTGCACGAACTTGAGCGCAAATTTGTGGTGCTGCCGATCAACGCCCGCGTTTGTGCGCGCATGTTGACCTTGCCGGGGAACTATCCGAAAGATCCGGCGGACCGGGTGATTGGGGCGACGGCGCTGGTGGACGGGATGGGCTTGGTCACGGCGGACCGAGAGATTCGGCGGGCGAAAGTGGTAAGAACGATTTGGTGACAGTTGCCAGTACCCAGCATCCAGTCCCAGAGTTCGACTCCCACGTTGAAGGGTCTGTTGGATTCGACAAAAAGCGAACCACGAGGGGCACAGAGGTTCCCAGAGGATTAAGGGGTCAGCGACTGCGAGGGTGGAGTACCAATACGTCAACCTCTAGATTGAGGGCATGATGGGTGAAATCGCCTGTTTTCGGCAGGTACCCCGTGGTGCGGTTGCTGATCTTGCTCCAATCGATGCCGCGCTCCTAGAAGTGCCCGCGTGAGTCGTACTGCTCCGGCTTCCGACGATCCGCCTTGCACGCCTCACAATCACTGATGTGCCCATTCCGTCGCCAATATGCCTGATGAACGCCACGGGCGGCGTGGTCGATGGCCTCTTGCCGCTTTTTGACAGAGTTGTGAGGGTATTGCTTTGGCTAGCTCCGCCGCGCCATGTCTTCGGACACCATTGCTCGGTGTACGTCGTCAGTCAATTTGTCGTACTCGGGGCAAGGCATGACACTAGAATAATCCTTGCATTCACAGAATATAATCGCCAAATCGTCGCTTACAGGCGGGGCGCCAGCCCGAAGGCGGTGCGGCAAGATTTGCTGCGACTGCAAAAATGCCCTAATCTGACCACGACTGGCGGGGCAGCGTCGTGAAGTGAGGCGGGGGCGTATCCACATGCGGTCGCTAGGGAACGAGGCGGAGCAAATAGATGGCTGATACCGGTGAGATCGATCCAACTGAACTCGCGGGTGAGATTGTAGAGAAGGCGCTTGACTCTGAGCCGGTGAGGAATCTGCTTGGCCCGTTGACGCAGAATATCGGCTTGATTCTGGGGCAAGTCAGCGACATCGCTCGCTTCTACACGGAACAGAATCTTTTGAGCATTTTCACGAAGTGGGCGGCCCAGAGGAAAGGCGAACCCTTAGACTCTGAAGGATTCAAGCGAGTGCTCCCACTCCTTCGGGATGCCTCCATGCAAAGTGACGATGAGTTACAGGAGCGTTGGGCATCACTGTTGGAAAACGTCGTGAACGACGCAAAAGGTATTCTTCCGTCATTTGGCCAGACTCTCTCACAGATCACATCGGCAGAGGCGCATTACCTAGATCGAATCTGGGAATATGTGTCGGCTCCCAACCCCTACAATTCTGGTAAGCGACAGGGCAGAGATGAACTCAGCTACTCCAAGCTCATAGACATCTACAATCCGAAGTTGCGAGCACCAAGTCCCGCAGAGGTGCGTGTCTACCGAGACCGCATGTCACCTGAGCAGTTGGCAGCGTTCGACGAAATGACGAACTTTGAACTGATGCTCCATGATATAGAACGGTTGAGCCTTCTTGAAAAGGTAGTGAAGTACGTGTCCGGAGGTGTGAGCAGATACGAGATCGGTGGAGAGCTAATCTCTATACCATCCGAACGCAGCGGGATGATGGCCAATTATGCGCTCACCCAATACGGCGTCAACTTCATCTTGGCGGTCCGGCCCAAGCCTTCGGAGGATTAGCTTCTCTTCTTCGTCGATTCGTGGGAACTCTGCCAAACTCCAGGTAATTTTGTGAATTTGTTGCATCCAATCGGCTCAATGGAAGTGCTGTTGTACCTGATTGCACTAGCAGTGCTCCTAAGTAGCCCATGGTTGACGAGACATCGCCATTTCACTCATTGTGCGCGATGGTTGTTGTCGTGGGCGAGACGTGCGTCTCGCTATTCCACTGTTACAGATTTAGCCAAGTTGCGCGGCTGATCTACATCGCATCCTCTGCGCACGGCGATGTGATAGGCGAGCAGTTGCAGCGGAACGATCTCCAGAATCGCCGAGAGTTCATCCGGCGCGGGCGGAACGAAGAGGACGTGATCGGCTTCTTCGGTGATTTCCTTGTCGCCCGTGGTGGCGAGCGCGATGACTATTCCGGAACGCGCTTTTACTTCTTTCAGGTTCGACATCGTTTTTTCGTAGCGGATCATCGACTGCGGACTGTTCACGTCGCGGGTGGCGATGATGACCACGGGCAGGTTCTCGTCAATCAGCGCATTGGGGCCGTGCTTCATCTCGCCGGCCGGATAACCTTCGGCGTGGATATAGGAAATTTCCTTGAGCTTGAGCGCGCCTTCGAGGGCGATGGGGTAGTGAATGCCACGTCCGAGGAAAAGGAAATCCTGCGCGCGGACATAGGTTTTCGCCAGTTCGTCGCAAGCCTCGTCGTGGGTGAGAATCTGCTCCAGTTTGCCGGGGATGTGGGTCAACTCCTGCACCGCCGCCTTCGCTTGTTCGGGAGTCATGGTGCCGCGCACTTGCGCCAGATACAACGCGAATAAATAAAGAGCGGTCAGTTGCCCGGTGAATGCTTTGGTGGAGGCCACGCCAATCTCCGGACCGGCGTGCGTGTAGACGGTCCCCACGGCCTCGCGCGTGATCATGGAGCCGACCACGTTGCAGATGGCGAGCGTCTTCGAGCCCTTGGCCTTGGCTTCACGCTGGGCGGCGATGGTATCTGCTGTTTCACCGGACTGCGAAATCAGCAGCGTCATCGTGTCCGGACCTAGAATCGGATCGCGATAGCGCCATTCGCTCGCATAATCGACTTCCACCGGAACGCGGGCCAGGTTCTCGATCATGAACTTGCCGGCGAGCCCGGCATGCCAACTGGTGCCGCAGGCGGCAATATTGATTTTCTTCAGCGCCTTGAACTCGGCTTCGCTGACCTGCATCTCGTCGAGGAAGATCGCGCCGGTATCCTGCGAGACGCGGCCGAGCGTGGTGTCGCGGACGGTGCGCGGCTGCTCATAAATTTCCTTGAGCATGAAGTGCTTGAAGCCGCCCTTCTCCGCCATGATCGGATCCCAGGTGATGCGCTGCGCTTTGCGCTCTACCGGATGGCCGTCGAAATCAGTAACCCGCACGCCTTCCGGCGTAATCACCGCAAGATCGCCATCGGCCAGAAAGAAAAGGTCGCGCGTGTGATCGAGGAGCGCGGGCACGTCGGAAGCGACAAAGTATTCGTCCTTGCCCAGGCCGATGACAACCGGCGGTCCATTGCGCGCCGCGACGATCTTGCTTGGTTCGTCAACCGCGATCACCACCAGCGCGAACACGCCGGTGAGTTCTTTCACCGCCTTGCGCACCGCTTCCTCAAGCGATGAAGCCGGGCGATGACCGTTTCCGCTCTGCAGGAAGTGCTTCTCCACCAGATGCGCGATGATTTCCGTATCGGTTTCGGTGGTGAATTTGTGTCCTTCGGCAATCAATTTCTTCTTGAGCGAGAGATAGTTCTCGACAATGCCGTTGTGCACGACCACGATTCTGCCGGTGCAGTCGCGGTGGGGATGGGCGTTTTCCTCGGTGGGACGGCCATGCGTGGCCCAGCGGGTATGTCCGATGCCGTAGGTGCCGTCGAGCGGTTTGAGGCGGATCACCTCTTCCAGATTGCGCAGCTTACCCTCGGCGCGGCGGATCTGCAGCCCTGTGCCATTGCCCGCCACCGCAATTCCGGCCGAGTCGTAGCCGCGATACTCAAGCTTTCTTAGCCCCTCAATAATGACGGGGACGACCTGTTTCTTACCTACATATCCGACGATGCCGCACATTGGTGAATTGGCTCCTTGACGATCTCTCGGTGGGGGACCAGTAGTGGTTCGGGCAGCCCCTAAAGGGGCGGTTGATTTCCGAGAGCCTTCGGCATCGCTAAAGCGATGCCCTGATACGAATCCGGCGCGGCTGCATACGCGCCCGTTCAAAACCGGGTCCGGCCAAATTCAAATCGAACCCAGTTCGCTAGTCTTCAAGGGAGAAACGAAACTCTTCAATGACCGGATTCGTCAGAACTTCACGCGCGATCCGCTCCACTTCCGCTTGCGCTTCATCCTTTGATATACCGCCGTTGAGAGTAATTTCGAAATACTTTCCTTGCCGTACATCCTGCAAACTCTTGTAGCCGATCTTGGTAAGGGCGCCGTGGATGGTCTTACCCTGCGGATCCAGAACGCTCTTCTTCAGTGACACGTAGACGTAGGCTTTCATCGACTCATCAATTATACGTCAGGGGGCAGCGGACAGGACCGTGGTTTTCGTTATAGGGAGTATGCAGCCGGGGCACTTATTTTGGTGATGTCGAGTCCGCAACCTGTTCAAGCAGCGACAGTTGACGGTCCAGCTCCGCGATGGATTGCTCCAGCATCTGGCGTCGACGGGGGTTGCCGGCGGCCCGTAATTGCTGGAGGAGGCGTCCGCGGGAAAGAAGCAAGCCCTCGCGTTTCCGGTTGCGTTGCTGCTGCTCAGGCGACAACGGTGCTCGGGCTGGCTGCCCCGGCGCTGACCGTTCCTCCTGCTGTTGCTCGACGGACTTACTTTCCCATCCGCGTGCCATTTGACCAAGCTTACATTAAGGGGTGGCCGGGTTAACTCAGACTACTTTGTAAAAACGAGGATGGAAGCGTCTCCCGCCGCGTTCAAGGCGGGACGGGCAAGCCCCGTCTCTATGGGAGAGTGGGGAAAGGAACTGTGCCAATCAAATGCGGCAAGCCTGGCGCCGGCGGGGTCAAGCGCCCTTGGAGCGCCCCAACTCGCTCCCTCCATATGCAAACCTGCCGAGTCGAACCAGGGTTTCTGCTGCCCGCTCATACTGATCTACCAAGGGCGGAATCGATCGGCTGTGCAGTTCGGGCAGTAGAATTCCGGTGAGCAGGTAAAGGCAAGCCCTCATGGTCTGCAACCGAAGCCGAAAAGCATTCTCAGCAAGCTGAAGACCGGACGCTGCGGTCTCAGGGTCGGAACTCCGTTGTGCCGCTTGACCGACCTTGGCCAGCGCGGTCGCGGCCCTTCCCGCTTCCCATGCGTAGAGGAATGCGGTCCACGCGCGCTGTCGCTTGATCTCGCGGAACTTCCTGGGCGATAAATTATCGCGAAGAAACGCTTCCTCGTTCGAATCGACCAGGTTTTTGAAGGCCTCAATGTCGAGAGACCGGAACGCCTGAACCGCCTTTTCTACATCAATCCGACGGGTGCGGTTGCGCAGGGCAACATACACCAGGATTCCCAGTGCGAAAAAGGCAATCGCGACAAGAGTCCAGGTGGCGATCGGTACCCGTCCAATCAGTGCCTGACCAAGTGTTGAAGCTCCTTGTTCCAAGTCTCCACCTCATCACCAGAAACAACCGCTAGGGACGCAGGTTTAAGTTCGGGCACCAGCAAATACCCGATCCAGATCGAAACACAAACGAAGGCCGCACCGGTTACCAGCAAATTCAGGAATTCCCTGGTTGCAGCACCGGCGAATTCCGCGCGAACAGCGGAAGTGGCGAGGTCGACGCTTGTCAGTATCCCAAGACCCAGCGCGATCCCGAATGCGGGGCGACGCCAGGACAGACCCAGAAAGCGCGAAGACAGCAACAAGGATAGGAGCAAGCCGCATTGAACTATAGCCGCTCCCCGGTTGACGACGGATACGCCAATATGCCACCTAACACTATTGTTTCCGGGCGCATAGACAGCAAGCACAAGACCCATTATCAGCAGCAACCCGGCTACGCATTTCAGCAATCGCCTCGCTGCCACCTTCAGAAACTGAGATTCACGAAACAAATCTCTAGAGATCTCGTCAATTACGCCGAAACGCAGAGCGACGCTAAGAATCAGCGTGGCGGAAAAAACATACTCATACTGCTTCCCAATCACGCCCTCGATAGAATACAAAGTGAGCAGTGGAATGAACTCAGCAATTTCGTAAAGCACATAGGCAAAAAAGCAAGGGAATTCCCGGTACAAGCGGCGCCTGTAAAGAACGACCGCGAGTACGACGAGAAGCATGTGCGGCGAGATCCACAGGAAATAGAACAGCACCTTGTGCCAATTCAAGAGGAGCATCGCAGAGCACTATAGCCCTGACCTTGCTCCTTTTTCAACCTGAGAAACTCGCCGCGAATCTTTCCTGGTTTGACCGAGAGATTGGCGCAGCCCAGGATGCTGCGCTGCTTCCAACCGGCTGGGACTACTGCGCCCAGGCTGGAAAGCGGCTACGCCACCGGCCTTGTTATGTTTTCAAGGTTCGGTGAGAGATACTTTTTCAAGAGTTGAGATGTTACCAGGGCCAAGGATTCACGGTGTTTCTCCTTTGCGAAAGAGTTCGCACCGTAGTAAATTGCCTGTGGCAGAGAGGTTTTCTGCAATTAGTTCACTTCTGATGTCTTTTCGGAAATCGTAAATTCGATGAGACTGAAATCCGCTCGCGAGGACTTTGAAACTAATACCCTAAGTGCTGTCCCGGGACTGTTGGGCAGGCTTTCCTACGTTGGCAGATTGCATGACGGGAAGGGAAAGTATGAGCACTGGGGTTTGGCGAAGGTGTATGGCGACGATGCCGCGCAATGCGCGATCAGCGCGTCGCATCGGATACTACTTTCAGATGTTCTGAAGAAGCCTTTGGCGGTGCTGCTCAAAGACGCGCTTGCGTCATGCTCGAATGAGCATCTTACAGAAAAGGAGCTCCTGGTTATGCTGGAAAAATCTTCACCTACCCATCTTTCCCCAGCTGCCCGGGCACATCTCGAGTCAGTGCTGAGCGCACTTTCGGCATTGGTTGAAAGTCGGAATGATGCCAGTCTCCCAGGCGCATCGCAACCCCGATAACCTGTCCCAGCACCTCGGCCTCCTGCGGGTATTTGAGAACTCGTACCGAGACGGGAGATAGCGGATGAGGTTGCAAGACAATGGAGTCACGCTTGGTCGAGCACCAGCAACATGTAAATCCTTCGCGCATTTCTACAAAGTAAATAGGACGCTCAAACTCCGATCGCCATGCACCTTCTCCTACCTTGTTCTTGGTTTCGTCCACCTGCACGAAACTGCCGGGCGGAAGAATGGGATACATGGTGAAATCTTCAGTTCCAATGTACCCATAGGTGTATCGGTCATCGGAAAGGAGCTCAAGGTAAGCCATGGGTACAGTGCCCCATTGCTCGATTACCCGCCTCAAGTCAGTTGTTTTCTGCAGGGAGAATCCGGGATCGAGCCTCGTCGGCATCCGCACCTGGGTTACATTGCTCAAAGCTTCGGACACGTGAGACTTCTGCGGATGCCCAGAACTAATGTCCGCTGAGATGCCATCCAGTTCGAGTCCATAGAAGGACAGCAACTCCCTATATTCACGTCGATAAATAGCCGCGAACGAATAGAGCCGAAAAATACTCGGGATTATGCCTTTGGTTTCGATATCGGACAAGCGGCTGGGCGGAATTGCGAATTCCTCATTCTCAAATCTCCGCGCAATCTGCTGACTGGCAAGTTCTACATCCCTCATACGATATCCGAGATTTTCTCTCAGCGCCCGCAGCCTCTGTCCACCGTTAAGTTGCACGACCGCCAACCTCAGCAAGGTATTTTATCATTGGTTCAAGTAGTGCATTGAAGACGAGCTTCCATCTGGATTCCTGATCTTGGAACAGAAAAGCCCGCGTGGTTGCAGTGTAGTTCCTTCCGAATGGATCCAGGACGAACACCGTGAGTTGCATCATGCGGGCTGTCCTCGCAACCCCCCCGTTCGGTTTTCGTAACAGCAGATTCGCGGCCCAGCTAATAGAAGTGGAGACATATACCATGCCATTCTTTGTTCGCGAGTTGAACAACGATTTTCACCTTCATCGTGGGTGAATGTGAGTTGCTGGATTGATAGCTATGAGGAAGCTTGCATAAAGCGCGGCGGCGGAGTAAGAATCTCTTGACAATCTCTTCAATCGGGTCGGGACATCTATTAGACAATCTAGCTGCTGATTTTACGGTCGATTCCAGAGTCTTCCCCAAACTGGCAAGGAGATCTCTGCGATGATCTCTGCAGATGCGGCTCTTACAGGCTCCTACGACCGCCTTCAGGTGGCGCTCTCTGCGCTCATCGCTGTATCTGCCTCCTATGCAGCCCTTGATCTCGCCGGACGCGTCACCGCCGCGAACGGTTGGGTTCGATCGGTCTGGCTGACCGGCGGGTCCGTTGCCATGGGACTGGGTATCTGGTCGATGCACTTCGTCGCCATGCTGGCGTTCAGCTCGCCCGTGCCGGTGGATTACAACTGGCCAACCGTCCTGGCGGCACTCCTAGCCGGCATCATCTCGTCTGCATTCGCGCTGTACGTGGTGAGCAGGCAGAAGATGGGCCTTGGCCGTGCGCTTGCGGGCAGCGTGGTCTTGGGCGGCGGTATCGCGGCGCTGCATTATATCGGCATGGCTGCCATGCGCATGGAGGCCACCTGCCGCTTCAATGTCGGGCTCGTAATCCTGTCGGTTGTGTTCGCGATCGTGTTTTCTCTTGCCGCTCTGATACTCGCCTTTGATCTGCGAGAGGAGACTAGGGGCACCCCTTCGCGAAAACTGGTTAGCGCGATCGTAATGGGTGCCGCCATTTCCGCCATGCATTACACCGGGCTGGCGTCTGCGAGCTTTATGCCGTCGGCTGTGGCCCCAAACTTGTCCCACGCAACGAGCATTTCCTCGCTTGAGACGGTCGGGATTGGGATCGTCACCTTGATCGTCCTGGGCGTAGCCATATTGACATCGGCGGCGGACCGGCGACTTTCGGTTTATGCCCAAGAGCTTGAGCAGCGCGTGGACGAGCGGACCAGCGATCTTAGCGCCATCAACGCTGCGCTCGTGGAAAGTGAAGAGAGATTTCGCCGGCTGGTGGAAGCACTTCCCGATGCCCTGTACGTTCATAGCGAAGGTAGAATCGTTTTTGTCAATTCCTACGGCATGAGATTGCTAGGCGCGCAGCAGCCAGAGCAACTCGTCGGTAAGGGCATATTGGAGATTGTTCATCCGGGTCACCAGGAACTGATACGGCAGCGAATCCAACGTTGTTATGAGACAGGAACAGCGTCTTCCGCGATGGAGTGTGTTTTGGTCGAGCTCAACGGCTCCCTAGTAGAGGTAGAGTCGGCGGGTATTCCTATTACCTGGAAGGGATCTCCGGCCATTGAAGTGGTCGCGCGCGATATCAGGGAGCGCAAGCGGGCGGAGGAGGAACTGCGACAGGCCCAGACGCGCACCGAGTCCGTCCTTGAGAGCATGGCCGATACCCACATCCTCTTCGACCGGGATTGGCATTACCTCTACGTAAACCGAGCTGCGACGCTTGCGATGGGGCGGCTGCGCGAACAGATTCTGGGTCGCACTCTGTGGGAACTGTATCCCGACATTGTTGGCACCGAGTTGGAGCGCCAGTATCGGCGTGCGATGGAGGAATGCCTCCCGGTTGGCTTCGATTTCCACTATCCGACCACCAACACCTGGTGGGAGAATCGTTTTTACCCCGTATCCGAGGGCCTATCTGTTTTCGCCACCGATATCACCGAGCGCAAACGCGCGGAACAGTCACTACAAGAGGCGCAGGCGGAGCTTGCCCACGTTACGCGCGCGCTGGTGATGGGAGAACTGGTCGCCTCAATTGCTCACGAAGTCAATCAACCCCTGACTGGGATCGTCATAAACGGTAATTTCGCACTCCGCGAACTCGCAAGCGGGACGCCGAGCCCGGAAAAGTTGCGCGAGGCAATTGCAGAGATTGTGGAGGACGGAACGCGCGCTAGCGCGGTCATCTCACGGATTCGTGCGCTGTTGGAGAAGGGTGCCCCTGCTAGGGTCGAACTGGACATCAATGAGGTGATTCAAGAAGTCTCCATTCTCGTGCGCAATGAGGCGACCCGAAGCCGCGTTTCCGTGGGCCTTGATCTTGCCTCCGATCTGCCTCGCGTTCTGAGCGATCGGGTGGAACTGCAGCAGGTCCTGATCAATCTCGCCATGAACGGTATCGACGCTATGCGCACCATGATTGGCAGGCCGCGCCAGCTTGTCATCAGATCGTCAAAGAACGCCACTGGCGTGCTGATTCAGGTTCAGGATTCTGGAAAAGGGTTCGATCCCGACCACGTAGACCGTATCTTTGAGCCGTTCTTCACAACTAAGCCGCAGGGCATTGGAATGGGATTGTCGATCAGTCGCTCCATCATTCAGTCCCATGGTGGTCGTTTGTGGGCCGAAACGGGCTCCGATGGCGCGCTCCTCCAATTCACCTTGCCAACGAATGGGAATAGTGCCTCATGAATCAGAACGCGCCCGGCGTTTTCGTGGTCGATGACGATCTCTCGGTGCGTCGCGCGATCAAGCGTCTCGTCGAGTCCGTGGGATTGCACGTTGAACTGTTCGGGTCCGGCCAGGAGTTTCTGCAGGCCAAGCGTCCGGATGTACCCAGTTGCCTCGTCCTCGACATTCGGTTGCGGGGTGTAAGTGGGCTTGATTTCCAGCAGCAGTTGGTCGATGCGAAAATTCATATCCCGGTTATCTTTCTTACCGCACACGGCGACATCGCTATGACTGTGCGGGCCATGAAGGCGGGAGCCGTCGAGTTTCTTACTAAACCGTTCCGCGATCAGGATCTGCTGGATGCGATCCAGATCGCGCTGAAACGCGATCGAACCAGACGCCAACGAGACGCGGGAATCGCGGCGCTACAGGAGCGCTTTGAACTATTGACGTCACGAGAGCGTGAAGTAGTTGCCATGGTCGTCTCCGGCATGCTCAACAAGCAGATTGCGGCTGAAATTGGAACCGCCGAAAATACAGTAAAAGTTCATCGCAGCCGCGCCATGGAAAAAATGCAAGCGCAATCTCTGGCCGACCTGGTGAGGATGGTTGAAAGACTCCAGTCTCCGCTCACAAAAGTCTCGTAAACGAAAGTATCATAGGCGTACTTCTTTCTGTTACCTCACACTTACCAACGAGCAATAGCGTTGCCTTTCTTTAGGTCATAACCTGATTCGAGCTTTTATCTGGGACTATCGCGAAGCCGTTCCATTGTCGCGCACGGATATTTGTGGTTTATCCAGAGTGCGTTACGAGGGGGGATTTGTAAATTCACTTTGTCCCAGGAAGACCGAGGTTTATGTCGGGACAGCCGCCTATTGTGTTCGTGATTGATGACGACGCAGGATCCTCGTAAACTAAAGCCCTATAGACATTGTGCTTTCTGTTACTCCACACTTACCAATGAGCAATGCGTTGCTCATCTTCAAGTCATAGTTGGTGTAGCTACGTGCTCCGAGAAGAGGATTGCGGGTCGTCAATGATGAGGCCGTGTTCCATTTCAGGAATTCTATATCGGAGTTTCGGAAGGCACTAAGGAAAAACTTGCACGTGGCTTGGAGTCGGAGTAAGAATAAATTGTTCGGGACGGCACGAAACCGGGAAAAGGAAAAAACGGCGTCGCAGAACCTGAGAGGGCTCCCCACCGGGAGCAAGAGATTGGTTCCCACGTTAAAGGAACCGACGCCTGCGACACGATGTTGAACATGAGTCCCGCGGCTTGGCAAGCTGCGGCGGTCCCCAGTTGCTGCTCAAAGCAAATTGCACGACATATTTCACGCGGAAGTTGCAGGAGGAGTGTGTATGTCAGCAAACAGAGTCGCCCTTGAGGGGATTGACTCGTCTGAACGCAGCCGATACCGGCTGTTACTGGAGATCACCGACGTGGTAGCGCGAGCCGAGAGCCTGCCCGAGGCGTTCAAGAAACTCGCTCCCCCAGTGCTGGCCCTGACCGGGGGCGAGTTGCTGAATCTTTCCCTCTATGACCCGCGTCGCGATTGCATGAAGACTCACTACTGGAAAAAGAACCAGGAAAGTGGAGAGTTTGCCGCTTCTCCGGTGGACGAAGCGGCCAGCGGGTGGGCATGGAAACATCAAAGTCTGATCTCCATTCCCGATACCGAGCGGGAGCATCGCTTTCCCGGCTGCGTGCCAGTGTTATTGAATCACGGTGTGCGATCGTTCACCGTTCTTCCCATGAGCACGCCTTCGAGCCATTTTGGAGCGCTTGGCGTGGGCAGGAGCGTACCCGAGGTTCTGGATAGCGAAGACGTCGAATTCCTTTCACGCGTTGCGTTGATGGGAGCGCTTGCCATGGAGAAGGAAAGAGCCCACCGTGACTTTGAGGAGCAGCAGAGCCTGGTCGCGATCAGCCGTGAACTGAGTTCCAGCCTCGAATTGGAAAAGTTGTTGCCGGTGATTCTTTCCAGTATTCGAAGCATCGCGCATTACGAACGGGCCGTTCTGACCCTGCTGGACGAGGAGGGCAAGAACGTACACCGCTACGGAGATGCGCTTGAATGGGAGCCTTTCCTTAATCACGGGACATCGGTTCCGCTCGAGCAATCGCTTTCGGCGCAGACGATCCAGACGCGAGACGTCACCTTTTTCACCGCCGAAGAAGTGCGGGTCATGAACGATCCACTGGCGAAAACCATTTACGAAGCCGGGATTCGATCGGTTTGCAGTGTGCCCCTGATCGCGGGCAATCGGGTTTGGGGAACACTGAATCCGAGCAGCATGATCGAGAATGCCTTTGGACCCCCGGAGGTTGAATACTTGCAGCAAGTCGCCAATCAGATTGCAGCCGCCCTGCAGAATGCCCATGTGTATCGCGAGATCGCACAACTCAAGGACCGCCTGACCCAGGAGAAGCGCTATTTGGAGTATGAAATCCGCAGCGCGAACCAGAGCGACGATATCGTAGGCACGAGCCCCGCTTTGAAACGCGTGCTGGAATACGCGGCCATCGTCGCCGACACCGATTCTACCGTGCTCATAACCGGCGAGACTGGGACCGGCAAAGAGCGCATCGCCCGCATGATTCACAGCATGAGCCGGCGCAAGGACCGCAATTTCATCAAGGTAAACTGCGCTGCCATTCCCACGGGACTCCTGGAAAGCGAGTTGTTTGGCCACGAAAAGGGGGCGTTTACCGGAGCGGTAAGCCAGAAGTTCGGCCGGCTGGAATTAGCGGACAAAGGCACGTTGTTGCTCGACGAAATTGGAGAAATTCCTTTGGAGTTGCAGCCCAAGTTGCTGCGCGTTCTGCAAGACCAGGAGTTTGAGCGCTTGGGAGGCACGAAGACCATCCGGGTGGACGTCCGGCTGATCGCCGCCACCAATCGCGACCTGGCTCGTGCGGTCGAAGAAAAAGAATTCCGCGGCGATCTGTTCTACCGTTTGCACGTCTTTCCCCTGCATCTGCCGGCTTTGCGCGAACGGCTCGAGGACATCCCCAAACTGACTCGCCATTTCGTCGAAAAGTGCGCGGCCCGGCTGCACAAGCGGATCGAGGTGATCCCCGATGAGGCTGTCCAAGCCATGATCCAGTGGAAATGGCCGGGAAACATCCGCGAGCTGGAAAACTTTATCGAGCGCTCCGTAATCCTTTCCGAAGGGATCAAGTTGAATCCGCCGCTCGCCGAGTTGCGCGAAGAAGTCTCCCGGCAGCCGTCGAATTTCGACGTTACGTTGCGCGACCGGGAACGCGAACACATCATCCAGATTCTGCGGCAAACCCGGGGCGCCCTGTCGGGTTCGTCAGGCGCGGCGGCCCGGCTTGGCCTGAAGCGCACCACCCTGCAGTACAAGATGCAGAGGCTCGGGATTTCACGCACGGATTATCTGAACTAGGAATCAAACGTCTTCGGAAAGATCCGGGCTTCGTATCAGGCTATTGCTTTAGCGATGCCGTAAACGGAACTTTCTGGAAGCGCCTGAAGGCGGCTTTTATAGCAGTGAGCTAGTGTCATCGCTGAAGCGACGACCTGATACGAATCTCACACCGCCCGCTATTAGGCAGTGAGGAGCGAACATGCCGAGAGTGATGATTTCGCAGGTTGCTGGGTTGAATGGAACAATGATACCTGCCGACCTGTCGGCAGTCCCGCCAGTGTTTCGGCATTCTTTCGGCGCGCTACCCCTTCAAGCCAGCCGTAAAACGCTGAAATCACACCCACATGCACCATATCGAGCATGTGGCTGCCCGGGTGCACTGTTTGCTGCGCGGCGCGTTCTAAATTCCCCCCGGGAAAGATTGCGCCAACCAGGTTTCTTCGACCAGCAGGTGTTTGTAATGGCTATGCCCCGGCGCTTCGCGATTCCGAAGAACTGTCTGAGTTGCACCCTAAGACAGAGCGGCGACTTCTGCAATCTGTCTCAGCCTCTAATGAATGTGTTCAACGGGATGGGCCACCTGACCCTATATCCTGGCAACGCCACTTTGCTGATGGAAGGCCACCCTCCACGCGGCGTCTACATCGCCTGTTCCGGACGCGCTAAACTCTCGGTCGAAGCCCGCGACGGCAAGACTATCATCCTGAAAATTGCCGGAGACCGCCAGGTGTTGGGGCTGAGCTCGGTCGTTACCGGGGGGGCCTCTCCGATTACGGTCACCACCATCGAGCTTTGCCAGATCAAGTTCGTAGAACGCGAGAGCTTCCTGCACATGCTCGAGCGCGACAGCCACGCCGCGCTCGCGTGCGCCACCCTGCTCGCCCGTGAGGCCATGACTTCGTTTGACGACGTCTACGATCTGCTGCTCGCCCGCAGTTCGACGGAGAAACTCGCCCGCCTGCTGCTTTCCTGGGTCGCAGGCGAGCCTCGCAACCGGGAACTCCGCGTAGCCACCGAATTTACGCACGAAGAAATTGCCCAAATGATTGGATCGTCGCGAGAAACGGTAACCCGACTATTGAGCGATTTGAAACGGAAAGACTTAATTCGACTTGAGGGAGCGACCCTGGTGATTCCCAACCGGATCGCGTTGCAAGCCATAGCGGCTTGAGAAGATCCCTCCCCCGGGCGGACGAAGCGGTCTTCGCATCCGCCCTTTTTTAGTTCTCAGCTCCCAGTCCTCAGCTCTCAGTTCCCAGTGAAAAACTTTAAAGACAGTTCTCCGCGCTCACTCGAAGGCGCCGGGATCTGTAGCTGAGAACTGGGAACCGAGAACTGTTTTTTACAGGTTGAACAGTTCCCGCAGGCGGCGTGTCTGTGCGCGGCTTACCGGAATCTCGGTCTGTTTCTTGTCGTCCATGCGCAACTGGTAGGAGCTTTTAAACCAGGGAACGACTTCGCGGATGTGATGGATGTTCACCAGAAACGAACGGTGCGCGCGCCAGAATGAATTGGGATCGAGATTGTCGAACAGTTCTTCCAGCGTCCGGCAGTTCGATTGGCCTTCCATGCCCACATGGCCGCTGGTGGCCACCGTGATCACGCCATCCTCGATGGTCGCATAGCAGATGTCCTTAGGATCTGTCAGGAACAACCTTCCCGCCGCCTTAATCAGAATCTTCGCCGTCTGCGGCTTCTGCGATTCCAACATCCGTACCAGGGTCTCGAATTTTTCTTCCGGCCCCGCGCCCGCTTCAATCTTTGCCCGCGCGCGCTCGATGGACTGGGCCACCCGCTTCTTGTCGAAGGGCTTCAGAATATAATCGACGGCGTTCACCTCGAACGCCTTCACCGCATATTGATCAAAGGCGGTCGCGAAGACAATCTTGGGAAGAGGAACCTTGCGGTCGAGCAACTTCTTGATCACGCCAAAACCGTCCAGCCCCGGCATCTGCACGTCGAGAAATACCAGGTCGGGATTGTGTTCGCGGATCAGGCTGATCGCTTCGAGCCCGTTCTTGCCCTGCGCGAGTACGTTGACGTCGCCGAGGTTTTTGAGCAGGTAGGCGAGTTCGTCGCGCGCCAGTTGTTCGTCGTCGACGATGACCGCGGAGAGGGGCATAGGGTTCCGGGCCGAGCTGGTGAAGCCGGTATTTACAGCGGCGATGGTCATCTTAACAAGTATAACTACCGCGGCGGACCAGCCGCCAGTGCCGAGGTTCCCGCTAGTTGGAAAGAAGTAGCGCCGGCATCCTGCCGGCTGTCCCGAGGGCGTCTCGCCCTCGGCGCGGCGGGCGATGACGCACGCCGGACAGCCGCCGGGACGGCGGCGCTACTCTCAGTGAAAAAGGTGCAAATCACGCGACTAGGTTCCCTTACCCATCGCTTTCGATGGCCAGCGCCATGCCCATGCCCCCGCTGACACAGAGAGTGGCCAGGCCGCGGCGCGCTTTGCGTTTCAGCATTTCGTGGACCAGCGTCACCGTAATTCGAGTCCCGGTGCAGCCGATGGGATGGCCGAGCGCGATGGCGCCACCGTTAACATTGAGTTTTTCGCGATCGAAATGCAACTCGCGATCGCAGGCGAGAACCTGGGCGGCGAAAGCTTCATTGAGTTCGATCAGATCGAAGCCGCTGAGCTTGAGACCGTGTTTCTGTTCCATCTTTCGGATGGCCGGCACGGGCCCGATGCCCATGAGTCGCGGGTCCACCCCGGCGGAAGTTGCGGCGAGAATTCGCGCCAGCGGTTTCAGATTATTTTCTCGAACGAATTTTTCGCTCGCCACAACCACCGCTGCTGCACCATCGGTGATGCCGGAAGAATTTCCGGCGGTGATGGTGCCGCCAGTTCTGGAAAACACTGGAGCCAACTTGGCCAGCTTCTCCATGCTCGCGTCGAGAAACAAATGTTCGTCGCGGGAGAAAACGGTTGTACCCTTCTTGCCCTCGATGGTGATCGGAGCAATTTCGGCGTCGAAGCGTCCACCGGACTGCGCGGCCGCAGCGCGCTGCTGCGACGTGAGCGCGAACTGGTCCTGCTCGTCGCGCGTGATCTTGCACTGCTCGGCAAGAATCTCAGCCGTCTCACCCATCAGCATCTTCGCCATCGGGCAGAAGAATCCGTCGCGGTACATGCCATCGACGAGTTCCTGATTGCCGAGACGATATCCCCAGCGCGCGCCCTCAAGATAATAAGGAAGCCGCGACATCGACTCGGTTCCACCTGCCAGAACGCAATCGAGGTTACCGATAGCAATTTCCTGGAAGGCCAGCGCAATGGACTTGATGCCCGACGCGCACGCCTTGTTCACCGTATAGGCTGGAACTTCCTGAGGAATGCCGCTGCGAATTGATATCTGCCGCGCCGGATTTGGACCGCCTCCCGCCTGTCTGGCATTGCCGAAGATCGTTTCTTCGACCTGCTGAGCTTCGACTCCGGCGCGTTCGAGCGCTGCCTTCGCGGCCACCACACCCATATCCGCGGCAGAGAGCGAGGCGAGCGAGCCTCCAAACTTGCCGATGGGCGTGCGGACTGCGGATAGGATGTAAACGTTGTTCAACGCAGTCTCCCAGACATTTGAGTCTAGCAGTCGGGAGTCGGTGCAGAAAAAATAGGGAATCAGCCTGGAAAGGGCAAAGCCTCGTCCCCCACAATCGAAATTGCGACGAAGGTTATTAGTGTGATGGGGATTATGCGCCCATTCACGAAAACTTTCGTACGCGACGATGGTTCTCAATCAAGTGTCTCCGATTACGGTTTGACAATGGCCCCAATTCCCGATTCCTGCTCGACCACTCCACGAATCACCAAGTCCGCGTCATGCACGAAGTCCACGCTCTCCGTGGCGCTCAGTCGGGGCAAAAGCTTCCCTTTGCTTGCAACGTGCCTAGTTTCGAGGCGCTTATTGGACATCTCGCCCAGCCAAGCCAGAGATCGACGGAGTGCGGAACGAATATTCGCTGGAAGGGCGGCCTCTTTCTTTGAATCGCCATGTCCGGGCAGCATGTCTCGTGCAAGGTCGAGCGCTTTGGAGTAAAGAATTAGCTGTGACACCATGCCCAGTTGATCAATAGCCGCGAAGTGGATCTGCATGAGAAACTTTGTCTCCGAACTAGCGATACGGTACGCACGGACAGCGTCTATTGCCCGCTGAAGTAGTAGGGAATCCGAGGTCACTCTGTACTTACCTTTGTTGATCTTAAGGCTCACGGTAAAGCTCGCGGCAGGACCCGGCGAAGAGCCGGGTCGGGGTTTGATTGGACGTGTTGATTTGAGCTTTTTGAAATTTGTCCGCCACCCGTCAGGTGATCCTGAGAGGCTGATCATGAACCGCTTCGGAAACAGAGGAACGAGTGCTACATAGGCCCAAACCGTATTAAGATCGCTGGCTAGTTGCCGCGCTTCAGCGTTGTATCGTCCAGCTTGCTCTTTTGTCGTGACTTGGCACTCCATTCGTAACAAGTAGGGCAGTAACTTGCTCCGGCGGCGAAGCTCAATCACGTCTAAATTGCCAACTCGGCCCCGATAACCGTGGAGTCGCCCGGGCACGAAAAACGGCCCGCAGTATTCATAGAAAAGCGTTTCTGCCATAAATTTCTCTCCGACAGCCCAATTCTCGCACGCCCGGCGGACCGAACATCGTCGCGCCCGATGTAATCAGCGATTGCACTTGGTATCGGGCCGTACGCGATACACTACTCGACGTGAATATTCTCTACGGAATCAACACGGTTACGGAAGCCCTCAAGGCGCGCGGTCGTAACTTCGAGTGGGTCGCTGTCGCGAAAGAGCGGAACGATATTCGCCTGAAGCGAGCGATTGACGAGTGCCGCAAGATCGGCGTCCCGGTGCGCGTCTTGTCGCGGGTGGAACTCGATGAAATTGCGGGCAACGCCGCGCATCAGGGACTGGTGGCCGCGACTTCGGCAAAACAATATAGCGATCTGGATGACATTGTGGCATCGCGTCGCGGCGAACGTTCGCTGATCGTCGTGCTGGATGGAGTCGAGGATCCGCACAACCTGGGAGCGATCCTGCGCACCGCCGACGCTGCGGGAGCGGATGGCGTGGTGATTCCCGAACGCCGCTCGGCCGCGGTCACAGCAGCGGTGGCGAAGGTGTCAGCCGGAGCGAGCGAACATCTCCCAATTGCCAAAGTCACCAACATATCGCGCGCCTTGGAGGAGTTGAAAGAAAAAGATCTGTGGGTCGTTGGGTTAGACGAGCGCGGCGAGCAGACTTACGACGCGGTTGACTACAAGATGCACTGCGCCATTGTGCTCGGCGCCGAAGGCAAGGGGCTGCACGACCTGGTGCGCAAACACTGCGATTTCCTGGTATCGATTCCGATGTTGGGGAAAGTGCCGTCGCTGAATGTATCGGTCGCCGCGGGCGTCGTGCTCTATGAAGTCGTTCGGCAAAGACGGGTGGGCGCATCCAAGGAATCATGAAGTTCCTCTTTTTCCTCTGTATCCTCGGTGGTTTCGTTTCCGGGGCGTGGGCCTTGGAGCGCGAAGCCTTCACCATTGCGAAATATGATCTGGCCATATCGCTGGAACCGCAGCAGCAGAGGCTCGGTGCTCGCGGCAAGATCACTTTGCGTAACGATTCCGGTCAACCGCAGAAGATCGCGGTGCTGCAGATCTCATCTTCTCTTAACTGGCGTTCGATTCGCGTGGACGGCAAAGCCGTTCAGTTTGTTTCGCAACCATACATTTCGGACATCGATCACACTGGCGCGCTTTCAGAAGCCATCGTTACGCTACCCGTCGAGATCAAGCCGAAGGATTCCGTGGAGATCGAAATCGGCTACGAGGGTGTAATTCCGCTGGATGCAACGCGCCTGGTTCGGGTCGGGGTGCCGGAAGGAATCGCCAAACATACGAGTTGGGACCAGATCAGTCTAGCGTTTACAGCGGTTCGGGGCGCGGGATATGTGGCGTGGTATCCGATTACGACGGAGTCGGCGGATTTTTCGGAGGGCAACAGTTTGTTTGAAGTTGCGGATCGATGGAAGGCGCGGGAAGCGGGAAGTGAATTCAAAGCTAAGGTCACAATATCGCGCGAGAGCGGTGGGGAACTCCCTTCAATGATTTGTTCACCTGACCCGGTGATCAGCGAGGGTATTCGCCGCGCGCAGCAGATCTCGACGGAGTGCTCAGGGGCACGGCTCGGCACAATTACACCGACATTCGCGATCGCCAGCTATCAGGACCAGTCCAAGCCTCCCTTGAATTTGTTCAGTTTGCCGGGCCATGAGGCGGGCGCCTCCACATATTCCAACGCGCTCGAACCGGCCATGAAGTTTGTCAGTGGATGGTTTGGTCAGCCGAGCGCGCCCATTGCCATCGCGGATTTAGCCGATCCGAATTCTGCTCCGTTTGAGAGCGGTACGTTGTTGATGGTGTCGATGACCGCGGAAGATTCGAAGCTCGCCGGGATCAACCTGGTTCACGAGCTGGTTCATTCTGCTTTGCCATCGTCGCGGCCCTGGGTGTATGAAGGGTTGGCTCATTTTGCGGAGGCGCTGTATCGGGAAGAGCAAGGGGGACGAGAGGCAGCGCTCGATCTCCTGGGATTGCACCGGACGGCCTTTCTTGATTCAGAGAAAGAAGTAGCGTCCGCGCAGAAAAGCGCTGGCCAGCCGCTGGCCAGCACGTTCGACGAGACGTACTATCGGAGCAAGGCTGCGTATGTGTGGTGGATGTTACGCGACATGATAGGCGACGATGCGCTCAAGCAGGCCATTGGCAAGTATCGCGCCGAGGACGATAAGGATCCAAAGTATGTGGAGCAGTTGATCGAATCCGCCGCCAAGCGCGACCTCGGATGGTTCTTCGACGATTGGGTGTATCGGGACCGCGGCCTTCCAGATTTCCGGGTGCAGTCGGTGCATCCATGGACAACAGAAAAAGGCGTGAAGTTTATTACTGTAACTCTGGAAAACCTGGGCAGCGCTGGCGCTGAGGTCCCCTTCACCATATTGTTTGAAGGCGGTGAGATCACGAAGCGAATTGAGGTACGCGCCAAAAGCACTGCTACTACGCGAGTTGAAGTGCCAGGCACGGCGACCGAGATCAGGGTTAACGATGGGAGTGTTCCGGAAAGCGATCTGACGAATAATGTGTTTCAGATCGGTGTGCAGCAGAAATGAACCGAATGCACAGGTCAGAGGTTAGGGGTCAGAGGTCAGATTGCGGAGGTAAAATCGTACTCGGTAACACCGTCCTCGCCGGGTTACTTCTGCAATCTGACCTCTGCAATTATCTGACCTCTGCAATTATGGAGATCGACGTTTGTCCTACATCCAATTTCTCGGCGCTGCGGGCACCGTAACTGGCTCGAAGCACCTGATCAACACCAGCTACGATTCGAGCGGCAAAAAGGGAATTCAGGTTCTGATCGACTGCGGACTTTTTCAGGGACAGAAAGAATGGCGCGAGCGCAACTGGCAGAACCTTCCCGTCCCGGCGCATGAAATTGACGCGGTTATTCTGACGCATGCGCATCTCGATCACTGTGGCTGGATTCCACGCCTGGCAAAAAACGGCTTCGTCGGGCCAATCTATGCGACGCAGCCGACGATCGATTTGTGCTCAGTTGTGTTGCCGGATTCCGGACACCTGCAGGAAGAAGACGCCGTGTACTACAACAAAAGGAAGGTGTCGAAGCACGATCCGGCATTGCCGTTGTACACGCTCAAAGAGGCCCAGGATTGTCAGCGATTCTTCAAGGCGGTAGCGGTCGAGCAAACCATGCAACTGAGTCCCGAGCTGGCGTTCCGCTTCGTGCATGCCGCGCATATTTTGGGCTCCTCTATGGCCGAAGTCACATTGCAAACGAATGGGCGCAGCCGGCGATTACTCTTCACCGGCGACATTGGGCGCGTGCGCGACAACGAAATTACGCCCGGCAAAGTGGTGCACTCCGGGCCGCAGGAAAATGAGACCGCCGACGTGCTGGTCATGGAGTCTACTTATGGCAACCGGCAGCACCCCCACACCGATCCTCGACCCGAACTCGCCCGCCTGATTCGCGAGACCGCGCAACGCGGCGGCAGCGTGGTCGTTCCGGCGTTTGCCGTGGAGCGGACACAAAAATTTCTTTTCATACTGAAAGAACTCACGGAAACGGGAAAGATTCCGCGCCTGCCAGTTTATTGCGACAGCCCAATGGCGATCAAGGCGGTCGAAATTTTCATGAAGCATTCGGATGAATACACTGCGCAGGCTGCCGATCTGATCAAAAAATACGGCTCGCCGATCGAATGGCCGGGTTTCACATTTGCAGAAACAGCCGAGCAGTCTAAGAAGATTAAGGAGAGCCACAATCCCTCGATCATTATTTCGTCGAGCGGGATGGTTACTGGCGGCCGGATTTTGCATCACTTAGCCCAACGCCTGCCCGATCCGAGGAACCTGGTGATTTTTATCGGCTTCCAGGCGTCGGGCACGCGCGGCGCCACCATCAAGAACGGGGCGCCCGAGGTAAAAATCTTCGGCCAGTTCGTGCCGATCCGCGCGCAAGTCGCGGCGTTCGAACAGTTCAGCGATCACGCCGATCCGCCGGAGTTGTTGGAGTGGCTGCGGACGTTTAAAAACAAACCGGGTGCGACTTACCTCGTCCACGGCGAGCCCGCCGCATCGTCACAACTGCGCGACCAGATGAGGAAGGAACTGGGGTGGAATGTGCAGGTGGCGCAATATATGGAGAGGGTTGAGGTCTAAATTCGTAATTTTAGCGAGCTTATCAGCTTGGGTAGGGCACGGCTTCAGCCGTGCCGCCCGGAGCCAATAAAGACGCGGGCTTTAGCACCTGAGGGCATGAGAGCATACTCCTTCAGTTCGGCACGAGATGGCTGATGGCTTCTGGTAATTTGAATCAGGACTGATGGGGCGGAATGGGATGCACAATTAACAACGAGTTATTGCCATGACGGAAGCGGAGTTTAAGAAACACCTCGAAGCGGCGGAGAAGAGCCCGAAAGAGATTGCGGCGGCCGTCTCCGCATTGCCGGAAAATGTTTTGCGCTACAAGCCTTTCCCCGAAAAATGGTGTGTGCTGGAGATTCTTGGCCACCTGGCGGATGCGGAGATCATCTACGGATACCGTCTGCGGCAGATGTTAGCGGACGCTAAGCCCGTCATCGCGCCGCTGGATCAGGATGCCTGGACCCGCAATCTGAATTACCTGGATTCGCGTCCCTCGGAACTGGTCGCGTTCTACGGGTTGGGCAGGCATCACAACTTACGGTTGCTGCGAAGCCTGAAGGCTCCCGACCTCTTGAAGTCGGCCTTTCACCCGGAACTGCAGCGGGAGGTGAGCGTGGCCGACCTGGTTGAGAGAATGAGCGGGCATGGCGCGGGACACCTACAGCAAATTGAAAAATTGAAAGCAGCGAGTAAAAAGTAGTTTCGAGCGGAGAAATCAAGCTGGAGGCTGCGCGTCTGCGGTGAACGCGATGAGCCCCTGCAATTTTGTGAGGGCTGCGCCGGAATCTATGGCATCAGCGGCCAAAGGCACCGCATCGCGCATATGGTCGGCGAGTCCGGCGGCAACCAGGGCGGCAGCGGCGTTGAGCAATACCACGTCACGGCGCGCCGATTTCTTCCCGGCCAATACTTCGCGGATCAGCGCGGCGTTGAAAGCGGCGTCTCCGCCGGAGATGTCGTCGAACGTGGCGCGCGGCAGACCGAACTCTTCAGGCGTTACATCGTAGCTGTGAACTTGTCCGTCGCGGACTTCGGCAATGCGCGTTGGCCCGGTGATGGTGATTTCGTCCAGGCCGTCGCTTCCGTGGACGACGAGCGCGCGACGCAAGCCCAACATGCTGAGCGCCTCTGCAAGTTTTTCGACAAGGTCTGCGGAATAGACGCCGACCACCTGGCAGGTGGCGTGGGCCGGATTCGTTAGCGGACCGAGCAGGTTGAATACCGTTCGCAGATGCAGTTCGCGGCGGGCGGTCTGCACGTGTTTCATCGCCGAATGCATGGCCGGGGCGAAAAGAAACGCGATCCCCACCTGTTCCAGGCAGGCTGCTATCTGCGCGACCGGAAGGTGGATGTTCACGCCCAGCGCTTCCATCACGTCGGCGGAGCCGCACTTCGAGGTTACGCCGCGATTGCCGTGCTTGGCGACGCGCACGCCGGCTCCGGCGACCACGAAGGCCGTCGCAGTTGAAATGTTGAATGTGCCGCTGGCATCGCCGCCGGTGCCGCAGGTGTCAATGAGCGAATCCCGGAGCGCGTCGCGTCCGGTGCCGCTGGCGTCGAGGACTGAGCCGGTGTGGAGTTCAAGGGGCACGGCGGCGGCGCGGATGGCTTCCGCAAATCCGACTATCTCCTCGACCGTCTCGCCCTTCATGTGCAGCGCCACCAGCAGCGCCGCAATTTGCGCGTCCGAGCATTGCCCGGTTAGGACCTGGGTCATCACCGCATGCGCCTCTTCACGGGAGAGCGACTCGCGGTGGCTGGCGATGCGATGGATCGCGTCGAGGATCACAAGATCCAAGCTACCAGAGACAAGATACCTTTCAAACCGGCTCACGCCAGGAAACAACCCCGGAGTGGGCAGGAGCCCAAACCGGGGGCTGTTCTTTTCTTGAAATCACTCCGCTGTCACTACTTCATCATATGTGCAGGAGAAGCCCTCCGCAGGATCTCCAGCAATCGAGTCGCCGACGCCGGTGGCGCGACTGTGCCTTCACGCACTATTTCCTTGGCGCTCAATTCCTTTCCGTACAGGGCCTTGTTTGCGCCGTCGTCGGAGCGCAGCGTCGAGCCCTCGAGGGACACACCGGCAAAAAGTCCCTGCGCTCTGGAATACGAGAGAATCTCGGCTTTCATCACGATGTCGGTTGCCGCGGCAGCGTCACGACCCACCGGACCTGCCGCGATCGACGCGTCCGCTCCCAGCTTCACCTTGCTCGACAGCACCGATCTTGCACCCGAATCGTTCATCACCAGCAGCACGAAGTCGGTGGCCTGCGCGCCAATTTGGAAACCGACACTCCCGGCTTCCAGCGCAAACATCGCCGGCGCGCTCCACGGTCCCGAAAAATCATGGCCCTTGCGGCACGTGATCAGTCCCCGTCCGTAGCTGCCGCCCACAATGAATGCAGCTTTCTTTACCGACGGATAGATCACCACGCAATATGACTTGTCGAGCAGATCCTTCGGAATCCCATCCGGCATAGCGAGGATTTCCTTCAGGACGATCGCGGATTGATTGATTCGGTCATCTACCTTTTCTTCTTTGTCTGCCATAACGGGCAAAACGCAGACCAGCATCAGAACTACGAGCAACATTCTGTTTTTCATGAAACGCTCCTTTTTGAACCATGGTTTTTGAACCACGGTCCGGAAGATCGGTTGAACTGCAGTTTGGACTATAGTTTGATGGTTCGACTGCCTGCCTACTTCTTTTCCGCCTGCGGCGGCGCTAAATCCTGCGGAAAACTTTTCAGCGCAACTTCGCTCGAGCGGGAAGAGGTTTTCTTCGCTGCATCGGTGTCGTTCTCTACCAGAGTTCCCATGAGCACATAGTACGCTTCGTCGCCCCGGCTTTTGCCCTCGCCCCGTTCGATCGTCCCCCGAAATTCGAAGGCCATGCCGTGCACCGTGTCGGTGGTAAATGCGAGTTGATTGCCCTCGATCTTACCCGACTTGAAAAAATGATCCAGAAACCCACCCTCGCCTTCCGGGTCGGCGTAGCGCGAAATAAAGCCGATGACCCGGCCCTGGTCTTCCACGGTGAGCTGCACAAACTCCCCGTCGTGCAAAAAACTATACATGCCGGAATAATCCGCGCCCGGCGCTGCCGGGCTCTGCCGATTCTGGTTCGCTTGTGCGCTCGCCGACAATAAAGCAAAAAGAGCAAAGCACGCAATCTGCAGCGCGTGGAAACGGTTGTAACGGATCGGCATCTTCACCCCGGAACAATCAGTATAGCGGTCACGATCGGGATGCGCGCAAACCGATGAGGCCCGTCGGCGACAAACCTCGAGGTTCAGCTATAATCTTCCTACAAATCAGCCGTCCGCGCGACTCAGCAAAAGCGTCGCGGATCCCGCCTTCGGGGGCGCCGCCAAGTAGGAAATAGGAGTTGGCTAAGAGTTAATTTGGAGCGAGATGGAATCCCCGGGGAAAAAACTGTTGAAACTATTAGTGGAGCATGATCCCGCAAGCGCGGAATTCAGGAACGAGCTTCGAGCCGCGTTTCAACCGGACGCGGCGGACCTGCCCGGCAACCACGAATTCGATATGTGGCGCGATGTCTTCGTCCAGCAAAAGCTGCCCTGGAGACGATTCCTGCAATCCGCGCTGTTGCACACAACCGCAGTTGTCCTAATCTGGGCGATTTCTCTCGCGTGGATTCGACAGCAAAGAATTCTGGATCGTTCCGTATTTGACCGGTCTAGTTTGGTAACTTTTACGCCGGAAGAATATCTGCCGCCCCTCGACACCGGCGCGTCCGAAGCTCCGAAGCCGCAAAAGGGAGACCCCGTCTACGCCAAGCAGCCGATCCTTTCGGTTCCGCCCGAAGCGCACAACCGCTCCCAAACCATCGTCGTGCCCCCCGACATCAAGCTCAATCGGGACGTCCCGTTGCCTAACATCGTTGCCACGGGAGCGATTGTGCCCGCGGTTCCCCTGGATGCGACGCGAGCTTCTCCTTCCCGAATCGTCGCGCCCGAAACACAGGTCGTCGCACCCTCGCCGGACGTGCAGTTTGCGCGCGACCGCGTGGTCCAAGCGGGACTGAAATCGGACATTATCGCGCCGCCTCCGGAAGTGACGTCCCATCAAACGCGCGGCTTGGCCAGCCCGGAGACGGCGGTAGTAGAACCGCCGCCGGAGTTATCCCAATCGACGAAGGGACACGTCGGGCTTATGAACATCGGCCCGAGTGAAGTGGTGGCGCCGGCTCCGCAACTTACGTTAGCGCAACAGCACGCGCTGGCGGGTCGCGGCAGCGGACGCGGAAGCGAGAGTTTGACGGGCGGCGGCGCGCAGCCTGTGGGCCCTCCTCCAAGCGTGGCGGCCTCGGGCAATGGGCATGCCAATGGACGGCTGATCGCGCTGGGTATTCATCCCGTAGCGCCCACCGGTCCCGTGCCAGTTCCCGCGGGCAATCGCCGGGGAGCTTTTTACGCAACTCCAAAGGGAAAAATAGGCGCGTCGGGAACCCCGGATTTGGCGGGATCGAAATCGGCGGCAAAAGGTTCGGGCCTTAACAATGGTTCTGTGCCTGCCGGCCTGCATGTAGGCGCGGGGAACTCGGATGACACGCGTGAAATGGCCGGCCTCTCGAATTCGGGAACTGGGCCAGGTACTCGTTCGAGTGCGCGCGCTGCCTCTCCGGTTTCCGACGATAAGATCACCGACATGGACCGCAAGGTTTTCGCCGGCAGGCGAGTCTATGACCGAACGCTGAACATGCCAAATTTGAATTCTTCGACGGGCAGCTGGGTGATCAAGTTTGCGGAACTGGATGGGGGGCGGAAAGAAGGGGAACTGCTGGAGCCGGTCGCCACGCAAAAATCGGATCCCGGCTATCCGCTGGAGTTGATCCGCGCCAACGTGCACGGCACGGTCACGCTTTTTGCGGTCATTCATGCGGATGGCAAAGTGAGTGACATCCGCGTCCTCAACAGCCCGGACGAACGTCTGGATGCCTTCGCCGCGAGCGCCCTCGCCCGCTGGAAATTCGTGCCCGCGGAACGATCCGGGAAACCAGTGTCGCTCGAAGCCGTAGTCGAGATTCCGTTCAGGGTTCGGCGGAGTTTCTGAACGGGTGAATAGCCGCTGAGATTCAGACTGCGGCGCGGAAAATTCCTTTTCCGGACAGATCCGGCGGAATAGAAGCCGCCTAATTCTAGTGCCGGCCCGACGCGGATTTTTCTCCCGGCAAGGCGGCATAGACAGCCGGATTTGCGCAGACTTCGTAATACCAGCGGTCGGTCCAGTGCAAAATAGATAGGTCGCGAACATCCACCTGGGCGATGCGGTTCTTGCGGATGGCAATCTTGCGAAACTGTCCTTGGGCGATAGGAACGGTCCCGACGAAGATCTCACACCTCTCGTCGATCCATGAATTATTGAACCCAGAGTTATTCCCCCCCGGACCATTAGGCCCAGCCTCGGGGGCACCCGGTGCCCAAACTGAAAGCGAGATTTCCTGTTGCAGTTTGCGGAAACCAGTTTCACTCAGACAGATTCCACCCACGTTGTAGTTGAGTCGCATTTCCTCGACTCCGGCCTCGGCGCTCGCATTCTCATTGTCACTGTCACTGCCTCCGTTGTTGCCGCCGCCTCCGATCTGCACCGAGTACACCTGGAAAACTCCGGCGTCGGGTGCGATTTTCTTGCGGACGCGTTTGCTGCAGGAAGAGAGACGGTCGCTCTCATTAATGGCCTCCGAAATCATGATGCGGTGCTCGCCATCGACCAGGTAGAGTGGAGCCGAATCCTGATAGGCGATTCCCAGTCCCACTTCCATCTGCGGCAGACCGGAACTCTCCAAAAGCTGGTTGTAGTCGCGCAACAGGCTCACAATCTCCCACGCCAGAACGCAGGTGCGGCCGACGCTGAGCTTGTCTTCCCCTTGGCGTTCGAGCACAGCCACGATGATGGCATCGCCTTCAAGAAAAACTTTCGTGGCGCCGTACTTGGCCAGCAGCTTGTTGATCGGATCATAGAAATTAAGGCTGAAATACGAGGCCGCATTCATGCCTTTTTCCATCAGCGAACGGGTAAGGTGCGAAGAGTCGCGGACGTCCGCCTTCAGGATTACGTGGTGAACGACCCGATCCTCGGCCGGCTTCTGCTCTTCGGGAGTCAGGAACTCGTAGAGCATGCCGTTGAGGCTGGATAGTTGGCGGACTTTCTCGTCGCCCACCAGGTTGATACTGTCGAAACCGGAGCCCAGCGCTTCCAGACCGCGCCGATCGCGGTGATAACAAAATAAGTCATGCAGAAGACGCGCGGCAAAGCGGCTGCGCTCCGAGCCGCGGCAGGAGGCTACACGTCCGATGGCGGCAAAGAGCCGGTCGGAATGGAGACGGCTTTCGGCGATTATTCTTTCCACGCGCTCCGCTTCTTCGCGGAAAAGCAACGCCCCTTTGATCTGCTGCGGATTCACGCGCGGCGCGTATTCGGCGAGCAACGGAACGGCTTCATACGAAGCAACCACGTGCGCGAGAATGTCTTCGCGCTGCAGCATCCATGCCCAGATCTCAAGCCGGTCTTTTCGGTTGCGATCTTCGGGCGTCAAGTCTTCGCCGTTGCCGGCGCCGACCAGCGCAGCGGCGTTTTCGGGAACATTCAACGCCTGTTCCAGATGCTCATCGTCATCCGCTTCCGCATATCCCAGTTCGCGTAGAAACTCCAAAGCGAGCTGGCGGAGATTGCTGAACCGGTCGGGATCTTTCTCGAAATTGCCGAACATATAATAGTGCTCGGCGCATAGATAATCGTCGCGGCCATCTTCCGTAAAAATCAGTGGATTCAGGAACAGCCGATAGCAATCGGCGGGACAATCGCCCAGCAGCGAGCGCCGAGTGCGGCCCAGCGTCTCTTTTTCGATTTCGCGCAGCAGACGAAACATCTCCTGCCCGGCGCGCCGGAGAATGATCTTCTTGCGCACCTGGAAAGAGGAGACAAGCTCCTGCGCTTCCACCATTTTCGCGGGCTGCACATTCTCCAGGGACTTTGATTTCGCGCGGCACCGTTCCAAAATCCTGGCAAACTGCGCCTGGAGTTCGTTGCGTATAAACTTGAATACAGCCAGCCGCCCGAGCACATCAACCGACGGGTTTCCCTCAGCCTTGGCGCGATTCAGCATCGCCAGATGAATCGTGACCAGCAAACCCTTCAGCCCGGCGGGATCCGGCTTACGCGGTTTGGTCGAGCCTTCGGCTGCGCGTATGAACTTGTTTTGAATAGCGGCGGGGATGTCCCTTTCGAACAGCGACTCCACCTGGCCAAAGCGGCAGATGTAACGCGCCAGATGGAAACTTAAGTCGGCGGTGATGCGCGAGCTGAGAAAAACGTCGTAACGGAGATTGTCGACGCCCAGTTGCAAATCGCTGAACGCCAGTTTGACCGCCTGGTATCGAAGATCGGGCCGGGTAAGCGGCGCAGAATTGCGCAGACGAACAATTGGGAGCTTGGGCATCGCCTCTAGTCTCGTTCACCGCGGGCAAATTGCTGAAAGTGCAAGACTAAGCAGCAGACTAGCACGTTGGCGGATGGCACCAAAGTTACCCTAGTGCAGGTGGATCGACCCCGGCTTTCTCGTGTCCCGCGACCGCGGGATCAGTTCTTGGAGCCTCAACCAGCGCGGAAATCGCGGATATCTTCTCCAGGCTGAAAAATGGGAGGAAGCGGCTTTTGCTGCGCGGCAGCGAGCTTGCGGTTGATGTCTTCCACTTCCTGTTTCACCCATCCTACGCTGCTGATTTCAATCTTGCCGTCTTGTCCGATCAAGAACAAAGTGGGGACGTTGGTCAGGCCATAAGCATTCGACACTGCATAGCCGTTCGGATCATCGAGCAGGGTGGGGAAGGTAACGCCGTACTCTTTCAGAAAAGCGCTGGTCTCGCGCCGGTCGTTTTGCGAAATACCCACGATCGTGATTTTCTTGTCGCCGTATGCCTGGTGAATCCGTTCGAGGAAGGGAAATGTGTATTGGCAGACCGGACATGAAACCTTGAAAAATGCGGCAAGCACCGGTCCTTGTTTGAGAGCGGATTGCAATGAGAAGTTGCCGCCTTCTTTTCCATCAACTCCGCCATCAGCTTTCCCATAAACGACGGCGGGCAAGGAGAAGTCAGGCGCTTGGGTTCCGGCCGGCAATGCAGCCATTTCTTTCGGACCTCCGAATAAGCGATCGAGCCACTTCATGGAAGAAATGCCTCACCCATTAGATGATGCCGCCCGCCTTCAGGATTTTCCGCGTCAGCCCGGTGATTGGCATCTGCGGGATGCGATCGATTGCGATCCATTTGCTTTTGGCGGTTTTGTGTGGAAGCGAGGAGATGCCCCGCTTGGACGGGGGCCACACAGTCTGGACGGGCGCATTCCGCAACACATGAACAGTGTAATCGGTGACGGTAATGGAATGGCGAAACGTGCGCCAGGGCGCCGTATGTAAAGTCGTGCGTGGAGCCTCGAACGATTGCGGCAGTTCCCACATGCCCGGCATGAGCGAGGCCTTCCTGGGGCGCTGCACCAGCCGGATTTCACCGTTGCCGCGGTCATTGGAATTGGAATTGGCATTGCCCTCGCCCTTGCGCCATTCAAGCGCGCACCAGATTTGCTTCTTGTTCTGGCGCGAAGCCCGCATGTGCTCAACACCTACGGCGCGCGCAACCTCTCCGCGAGTGCCACACCATTTCCGAACCGGGCAGGCCAGGCAGCAGGGCGCACGCGGCACGCAAACGGTTGCGCCGAGTTCCATCATGGCCTGATTGAAATCACCGGGCCGGACGTTATCGAGAAGCGCTTGCGCGTGTTGCCACGTCTGTGGCGCGCTTAAATTGATGCCAATCAATCTTTGCAGCACGCGCTCGACATTGCCATCGACCACGGCTACAGTCTCGGCAAATGCGATGCTGGCGATGGCTGCGGCGGTGTAGCGTCCGATTCCTGGCAGTGCAAGCAAGGCTTCGGAATTTCGCGGGAACCGGCCCCCGTGCTTCTGTACGATTTCCTGCGCGCACCCATGCAGCATGCGAGCGCGACGATAGTAGCCCAGGCCGCTCCAGGCAGCCAGCACAGAATCTTCAGAGGACGCGGCCAGCGCCTGCGCGTTCGGGAAACGTTGGAGGAAAATCCGGTAATGGTCAATGACGGCGGCGACGCGCGTCTGCTGTAGCATGATTTCGCTGAGCCAGATGCGGTACGGATCGCGAGTTTCGCGCCAGGGAAGATTGCGGCGATTCTGGTCGTACCAACGGAGAAGAGCAAGACGAAACGCGGGCAGGCGCTTGCCGGTCGCTTTAGACGCGGCAAGCCGCGTCTCTACGGAGATTCCGTCCGTGCGCATTATTGTTGGCTGACGCTGTGCGCGATCTCTACCCATCCCGCTTTTTGGTGCTGCCATACGGTCATCATGTGCTGCGGCGTCGAGGGAAGCGGTTGCGAGCCGCTGGTTCCATTCAAGCTGCCATTCAAAGTAATGGTATAGGTCACAATGATGGTACTTCCGTTCAACTCGGTCTTCAGATCGCCGAGAGCGTAATCTTTCAACTGCCATTGGCGATACTGTTCGAGCGTGGCGGACCGATCCAGCGTACCTCCCGGAGCTATACCTGAGTAATTCGAAGCGAGAGCGCGCTCCACCTCGATCCAGTTCGCGGCTTGCACATCTTTCCAGAAGACCCGCTCCAGTCCCTCGCCTCCGGTTGCTTCCGAGAAGGCGTGCGCTGGATGCTCGCCGTAAAAAGTACAGGCGGACGTGAAAGTCAGTACGAAGATCAGTAAGAACATCAGGGGAACCGAAAGTGATTCGACAGCCATCCTCGGTCGCATGGCGTGATTGTATCGTAACCCGGCTTGTGTGGGGACGGTTGTCTGGGGACGGGGCTTTGCCCCGTCCAAGCGGGGCGGAGTCCGCTCCCACGCCGCCCTTCCACATCGACCTTCCACACAAGTCGATTGACCGCAGGGTGAAGGCCCACGATAATGATGGAGTCTGGCAGCCGCGACGCGCGCGTGAACATCAATCCCGACCGGCAGGATATATATGACCGAATTCAACCGCAAGGTGGAACAGGCTTCCGAGCGCTTCAATCGCTCGGTGGCAAATATCGCCGAGACTCTGGAGAAAGAGACGGCCGAACTGGTGAAGTATCTGAACGACGAGGTTGTCCCAGCGGTCCGAACACATTCCTCGAAGTCGCTGCGAACGGCGGCGGGAAAGCTCTCCAAGTTCGCGGATTTTCTGGAGTCGGAACGCAAAGGATCTTGAACTGCTCTTCTTCCAGTCGCCCGCCCAAGCGGCGAACGACGTGTCCCCTGCCGTCTCTTTTGTTCCTTGTGTTGCTGAGCATGGCGCTTCTGAGCGGCTGTGGACATAAACATACGCAAGCGCAGGCCCCTCCGCCACCGTCTCTTCCGCAGAAAAAAGAGAAACCAGCCGCAACCGCGCCGTCAGCGGAAAACCCCGTTGCGAACGAAAAGATCGAAGCTCCTGTCGGCGCGAAGCCGATCTTCGAAGAGACTGGGACTGCGAGTTGGTACGGCGCTCCGTATCACAACCGGCGCGGATCGAATGGAGAGATTTACGACATGAACGCCATGACGGCGGCGCATCTTACTTTGCCGCTGGGCTCGATCGCGCGCATCACGAATATAAGAACCGGACATTCGGCATTGGTGCGGATCACCGATCGGGGGCCGTTCGTGCCAGGACGCATCGTCGATCTCTCGCTGGCCGCCGCCAAGGCGTTGGATGTGTACTTGCCGGGTACGGCCAAAGTCCGGCTGGAAGTTTTGCAAGCGCCTGCGCCTCTCGATAGGGGTGGGCGATGGGCGGTCCAGATAGGCTCCTTTACCGGGCAGAAGGCGGCCGCGGAATTAGCCGAACATCTGCAGAAGCGTTACCAGATGGCCAAAGTCGTGAAGTTTGTGAGTCCAGTGGGCGATTGGTGGGTGCGGGTGCGAGTACTCGACGACGACCGCCAGCGCGCCGCAGCTCTGGCCCTGGAGACGGAGACTGCGGAAGGATCGGTATTCCTGGTGCGGCTCGACTGACAATTTCTTATAGGACCATGTTAGTTGGAGTGATATTGTTTTCTCCGCGAGATACAATGAACCTGTCTCGAAGATTACTTGCCGAGAGATCGTAATCCCAGGCAAGGGGAGCCTCACTTATGGCGGATTGTCTATTCTGCCGGATCATTCGCGGCGAAGTGCCATCCAAGAAAGTCTACGAAGACGAGCACACCTATGCTTTTGAAGACCTGAACCCACAAGGGCCCACCCACGTGCTGGTCATCCCCAAGAAACATATTTCCGGCTTGAAGGAAGCCGGGGCAGAAGACGCGGAGTTGGTGGGACGCTGCCACCTGGCGGCTGCCCACATTGCTCGAGAGCGGTCGATTGAAGATGGCTACCGCACGGTGCTCAATGTTGGCCCACGCGCGGGACAATCGGTTTTTCATCTGCATGTCCATCTGATCGGCGGGCGCTCGCTACAGTGGCCTCCGGGATAGCTGTGATTGTGTAGGGCGGACACTCTTGTCCGCCGCCTTTGACGTTACAGGTCGCCCGTGACTATCCATCGCGAAGGCCTCTCCTCCTCACACCTCTGGCTTACAATCGTGGGATGGCAAACCTGACATTGGTGTACGGTCTGCGACTCCTGCCATCGGACGAAGTTGCGGAGGTTGGCGCAGCCCCGATCAAACTGAAAAATGGGAAAGATGCGCAGGTCACCATGCACACTCTCGAGGGCAGCAAAGACGAGATCGAAAAACAGCTCAAGACAAGTCTGTCAGCTTTTTTCGACTTCTACCCTGAGATATGACGGCAGGCGCGTCGTCCTATAACCAGGCGGCAAATCAGGCAAAGGGATGAGACTGATCTCTCTGGAACTCGAGAGCAGGTTGCGCGACAAGAAGCTCTGGCCGCAGAGTTGGGTCGCGTGGGCGGCGCTCTACGTGCTGGCGCTCGATCTGCTTCTGTTCGCGGTGCAGTGGCTGACTCGACACGCGAGTCCGGCAACGTCGGGGAGCTTGACGGGTTGGGTGATTTTTCTCAGCCTGTTGGCGATTGTGTTGATCGCGATTGCCGGATTCCGCTGGCTGCGCTCGCAACTGCTGTGGCGGCTGCGGAATCGTTTGATCGTAACTTATGTTTTTATCGGCGTAATTCCGGTTTTTCTGCTGGTAGTGATTTCGCTGATCACGCTCTATCTTCTCGCCGGCCAGTTCGCTAGTTTTGTCGTGACTTCCGACATCGGCACGCACCTGCGCAGTATGGAAGCAGCGAACCGAACCATCGCCAATCACCTGGCGACGCAAGTTTCAGCTGGCGGAAAGCTGGATGCAGCAATCCTCGGCCGGACAAGGCCGCGTCGTCCGGAGTGGTCGCGGCGCCAGGTGTGCGCGTGGTACCGGAACCATCCGCAGTCCTACTGCTCGGGGCCGGAGGGCGCGGCTGGTTTCGATTCTCCTTCGTTCATCACCGGTGACTTCCGCGATATTGTGAGCGACCACGGCAAACTCTATCTCCGGACAGCGGCGGTGGCCGAGGCCGATCCGGAGTCCTTGCGGGTGATCTTGAGCGAGCCGCTCGACAAGGATTTTGTCGAGAAAATCGCCGGCGACCTCGGCCGGATCGCAGTCTTTGGAACCCCGAACTCGACAACGACCTCGTCGGCGAACTCGGCCGCGCCGGCACGCCAGAACGGCTCAAAGCCCCTCCTGACGTTCGATGATGCCACGCAACAGCGCGAGCAGGCCTTCACTTCCGGGGCGCTTCCGCCGCCGAGCGGTTCGTTCGATCGCGAGGTCCGTTTCCCAATCCCTCTGCAGGTTGTGGACTGGGCGACGGGGGAACGGCGGCGCGCAGGAGCGCTCGCCGAGGTCGAGACGCGGCCGTCGGTGCTCTACGAGAGACTGTTTGCGGCGCTGGGAGATTACGCCAGAGGCGTGGAATATATTTTGTTTTCGATTCTGATTGTGTTCGCGATTATCGTGCTGCTGGCCCTGTTCGTTGGAACCAAGCTGACCCGCAGCATCACTTCGGCGGTGGCCCAACTCTACGAAGCGACCAAACACATCAATCGGGCCGATTTCGGCCACCGAATCATAGTGAAATCGAGCGATCAACTGGCAACGCTGGCAAACTCCTTCAACTCGATGACCACATCGATCGAGAAGCTGGTTCAGGAACAGAAGGAAAAGCAGCGACTGGAAGGCGAATTGGCGATTGCCCAGGAAGTCCAGGCGCAACTTTATCCCAAGTTGATCACGCAACTGGATACTCTGGAAGTGCATGGCTTCTGCCGTCCGGCGCGCACGGTGAGCGGCGACTACTACGATTTTCTGGCGCTGAATTCCGACAAGCTCATGCTGGCCGTCGGCGACATCAGCGGCAAAGGAATTTCGGCGGCGCTGCTGATGGCGACGATCCACTCGGCGGTGCGTGCCTACAGCATCGAAGATGTTCCGGTGCTCCGGGAAGCTGCGGTTGGCGGCAGCGGAGGTTCGGGACTGATGCTGGCCTCTGAATCCAGGGGAGCTGATTCGTCTCCAGCAACGTTGCTGGGGCTGCTGAATCATCAGCTTTATGAAAGCACTCCGGACGCGAAGTACGCGACTTTGTTCTTAGGAGTCTATGACGGAACGACCCGCCGATTCACGTATTCGAACGGCGGTCACCTGCCCCCGATTTTGATTTCCGAGGATGGCTCGTCGCAACTTTTGGATTGCGGCGGAACCGTGGTCGGACTTTTTGACAATTTAAGTTTTCCGGAAGCGACCGTGCAACTTCATCCCGGCGACGTGCTGGTGGCTTACAGCGATGGAATAACCGAGCCGGAAAACGATTATGGCGAGTTTGGCGAGGAGCGGCTGATCCAACTGGTGCGCGCGAATCGCCATCTGCCGCTCGAGCGCATCACCGAAATCGTCGTCGCCGCCGTGGCCGACTGGATCGGCGACAACGAACAGCCCGATGATGTGACGCTGGTGCTGGCGAGAGCGCGGTAGTGGAGAGAGTTACCGTTCTGTTTCTGTACGTACATTGCTGTACGGCTCGATGAGTCTGGAATTTTGAAAGGGGTTGG